>Ga0209825_1000007_pt1 | contig 248344 bp, 223 predicted proteins | sample EN8Hudsemesocosm_FD_184631 | JGI IMG/M metagenome (GOLD analysis project Ga0209825, IMG submission 184631) | Methane-oxidizing microbial communities from mesocosms in the Hudson Canyon - EN8B Hudson Canyon (SPAdes) (version 2) | ecosystem: Environmental > Aquatic > Marine > Cold seeps | place... | reverse complement strand
AGACCACGGACTGTTGATGCGTTATATCAAGCTTATGCTGAAGGATTGAAATGCATCAGTAAAGGTAATGCTCAGAGCTTTGTTAATCACTCAATGACGTTCGCTACTTAAGTGGGATATGTAATACCTGGGTAAAACATTTCCAATTGTAAGTTATTAACATATTGTTTGAATTCATCACGGTTCACTGAATCAGAGGCTGCGTATAACCCCCTAGTTCCATACAACACTTGAGTATAAGCGAGTAACCGCTGTTTTATCAATAACTCTACTTCCTGGACTTGGAAATTAAATTTTTGCTGTAATTCCTTTTCTGCCGCCTCATTAGCCTGGGTCCAGAGTTGATAGCTTAGCAGTAACCCTAAAACAAGTACTAAAGAGGGAAAGAACCTAGCGAAATTCAAGTTTTTGGGACGGTTTTTGATTGAACGTGATTTAAAAAACATAACTGATAGGATAAGTTGTTTTAATTAATGCCCAATAGGTAAGAAAACACCAATAGACATTTTATCTACATTCTTTAATACTAGTCTAAGGGATAAGTATATCCAAGTTTCTGATTACTCATGAGCTTCCGCAATTTTATATAAAATAATATGGCTATTACTTAACCACAGGTTAAAGAAAATAAAAAAATGTAGCCTTGATGTAGTGAAACGAAAACAAGGGATATTTCAGCTAAACCTTGATTCCACGTTGTTTCATCAAGGCTACAAAAGCTAAACTTAATAGCATCATCTTGCTCATCGGGAATATCATCAATAAAACTGTTATCTATTTTAGGGTAGAAACTGGGGGTTTTTAAAACAGGCTAATGATGAGTATCCCTTAATGAATCTTCTTTCAGAATATAATCCGCAAGGGGTTTATCTACATTGGTAATGTGGATGGAGAACCAGTCTTTTAGACTTTGTAGGAACACCAACTCCCCACCTTGAATAAACTGTGTTTTAAGGTACGTCACTTCATTCAATAAATGTTCATGTGACTTTTTATGGTTAATTTGACCTTCACCCAGATAAGCATATTCATGCATTAACCGCTCTTCAGTCTTAAAATGATAATCAGTAAAACTGATTATTGCATCCAATAACTGAGTTATTTCTGCTGATGTTTTTTTATGCTTAAGAGCATTATTCATCTCATTTAACATGCTGACAATTTTGAGATGCTGTTCGTCTATGATTGCCACACCCAGCAGAGGGACATCATCTAAATCAATCCAAGGTGTATTAGATAGCTCTTGGTTTTGTGAGCATGAAAGGGTATAAGTATTTTTACCTGCTGCCTTACTGGCATACATTGCTCGGTCCGCGGCATTCATTAGTATATCAAGTTCATTGCCATGGTCTGGGTAAATGGCAATGCCGAGGCTAATACCAATAACACTGCTGACCGTTGAATTTAATTGAATAGCTTCAGCTATATTATGAATGATTTTTTTTGCAATCACCTCTGTATCTGATGGGTGTTTAAGCGTACTTAAAATAATAGCAAATTCATCACCTCCCATACGCGCAACAGTATCCATGCTTCGGACACTGGCTTGCAACCGTTTTGCGATTACTTTTAAAGCCACATCACCTGCTTCATGTCCATAAGTATCATTCACTGGCTTAAAGCCATCTAAATCCAAAAAGAGTAAAGCAACCTTTTCACTTTTTCTTCTGGCTTGTGAGATGGCCTGTGAAAGACGGTCGTAAAACAGATCTCGATTGGGGAGTTCGGTAAGTTTGTCATGGTTCGCTAAGAAGCCCGCTCTTTCTTCTGCAGCCTTTCGCACAGAAATATCCGTAAAGGCACACACATAATGCGTGATAGTGCCTGTACTGTCTTTTACTACAGTGATATTCAGTTGTTCTGGGTAGACCTCACCACTCTTACGGCAATTCCAAACTTCACCTTCGTAGCCCCCTGTATTAACAATCTGATGCCACATCGCCACGTAAAAATTAGCATCATGATAAGTAGATTTAAGTAAACGTGGGTTTTTGCCGATAACTTCTTCGGCCGTGTAATTAGTTATTTTAGTAAAAGCGGTATTGACCCGCACAATAATATTGTTGGCATCGGTAATCATAATGCCTTGCTGCGATTCAAAAACAGAGGCGGCCAAAGCTAGGTCGGCATTATTTTGTTGCAGTTGTTGATATTGATTATAGAGACGCAAAAACACGTGGACTTTAGCTTTTAAAATGTGATCGTCTATGGGTTTGGTTAGATAATCGGTCGCCCCTACACTATAACCATGCCTTTTATTGCTTGATTCTTTGTAGGCGGCGGTTAAAAAAATCACCGGCGTATCAGCAGTACGGTCATCGGCACGTAGTTGTTCACACACTTCATAGCCGTCCATTTCGGACATTTGCACGTCCAGTAAAATCAGTGCATAGTCGGTTTCAAGTGCCATCGTTAAAGCATCAAAGCCATTATCGGCTTCGTGCAACTCGACATTGATGTCTTTTAAAATAGTGCGAATGGCATAACGATTGTTTGGGTTGTCATCGACAATCAGTATTTTAGCTTTAGCCATCATATTTTTTCATCCACCGAGAGCAACAGGCTAATTATATCATCTAGGCTAACACTATAATCGACCAAAACCTGTTTAATTACCGCATTAGGCATGGTATTAAATTCTGCATCCGCGGGGTTTAACACTATGCACAACCCATCGAGTTGTTTAACTCTTGCCATACCCTCTGCACCGTCAGAATTTGCACCACTGAGTATGACTGCAATTAAATCGGCCCCACATACTTCGGCAGCACTTTTAAATAACACATCAATACTTGGGCGTACTGATTTAACAGGCTTATCTTCTGAGAGTGCAAAAACAAATGAGCTGCTTTGCTCAACCAACAGATGATAGTCGGGTGGGGCTACGTAAATATGCCCAGCAACAATTGCTTGCTGGTCAGCTGCCATCGTCACGGGCAAGTCGCAAGCATCATCCAGTATTTGCGCTAGATTACTTTCATGACCTTGTGGCAAATGCGCCAAAACCACAACAGCCAGCGAATAATCTTTAGGTAAGGCTGTTATCAAGCGCTTTACCAGCGGAATACCGCCAGCTGATAAACCAATAAGCAACATTTTATACATCAGTATGAACCAATTCGTTTGCGATAGAGTTGTACTGAAGCATCCAGTAGTTCCAACTGCGGATGCTTTTCCTGCAAGTCGACAATAGTTTCTCCTCGGCCTAATAACAAATAACCTCCACGCTCCAAACTGCGAGTTAGTAAATTAATCACTTGTTCTTGTAGTGCCTCGCCAAAATACAGCAAAACGTTACGGCAGGTTACTAACTGCATTTCTTTAAACACCTCATCGACTACCAAATTATGTGTAACAAACTCTATCGATTGTTTGAACTCATCGTCAATAGCAAGTGCATTATTTGTCACCCTAAAAAAATCGTCAAACTCACCGGAGCCACCGGCTTGAGTATAATTATCACTCCAGTCTTGTCTGTGTCGATCATTCCAACAACCCAGTCGTGCTTTATCGAGAAATAACGGATTAATATCTGAACAAAAAATACGGCTTCTTTTTAATAAACCGGCCTCATGCAGCAGAATAGCTAAACTATAGGCTTCTTGTCCGTAGCCGCTACCCGCTTGCCAGATATTAATGCGTGGAAAGCTGGCCAGTTGAGGCAATACGGTGCTGCGTAAATAAGACCACACATCTGGATCACGAAAAAAACCAGAAGTTGGCACAGAAATATTGTTAATTATCTGTTGTGCGGCTTGCTGGTCATGCAGTAGTGGCGGGATGATTTGCGATAAATGCTCAACCGAAAAATCATCAAGTAATCCTAAAAGACGGCGTTTTAATGACGCTCTAGCGTAACCAGTAAAGTCATAGCCGTAGCGTTGTTTAAGTGCTTCCATCAACAGATTGACTTCCACATCTTCTATGTGATGGTTTTTCCATTTGATTAACTCACTCATAACAGTGTATTGATAAGTTCGATGAGCGCATAAACATTAACCGGCTTAGATAAATAGCCATTTGCCCCTGCTTGAATGCATAGTTCTTCATCGCCCTGCATGGCTTTGGCGGTAACAGCAATGATCGGCAAATCCTCATAACCTGAGGTACGAACCAACTTAATCAGCGCATAACCATCCACTTCTGGCATCATGATGTCGGTGATTAATACATCAAATTTTGTTTTCTCTATCATCTTTAAGGCACTCATGCTGTCGGGTGCTATTTCAATCTCAAAGCCTTTGCTTTTTAAGGCTTTAGTGAGTGCATAAAGGTTACGTGGATCATCATCAACTAGCAGTAATTTTTTGCCCGTTATTTGTTTCACATCCACTGGAGCGGGCGGCTGATAGTTACTTAAGGAATACAGAATTTCTTCGTGCAAACGATCACTTAGCGGATCTTTAGTAATGATGCTTTCGGTCACGCCTTTTAGCTTAAACACTTCGTTTTCTGTTAATTCACGAGCGGAATAGATAATGATAGGTGGCGGGTTTAAATGCGGCTGGGCTTGTTTTAGCCAATCAAAACCGCTCATGTCGGGTAGTTTTAAGTCGAGAATAACCAGTGAGAAATGATGAGACTGCATCAGTTGCAAGGCTTCGCTACCCGTTTCGCTCGCAATGATTTCTATCGCGGTATCTTTGAGCATATCTTCGATAAATTTTCTATCGATGGGATTATCTTCAATCAGTAAAATCTGCTGCACCGTGTCTTTTTGTATGGCAGGTGACTGTTGAATCATTGTTTTTAGTGCATTATTGATGGTATCGCGGCTGACTGGTTTTTTTAGAAAATCCAGCGCACCCAAGGTTTTTGCTTCTCCGCTGTCTTCGGTCCCAGACATAATATACACCGGAATTTTGGAAAAACCGGGGTTAGCTTTCAGCATGTGTAACAAGTCCATGCCATTCATGTTGGGTAAACCTAAATCGAGAAAAATACCGTTAATTACAGTGCTTTCAAGTTCAATTAACGCTTGCTCAGCAGATTCAACAAGAATAGTGGTATAACCTAAGCTAGTAATCATGCGCCCTAAAATAGCCAATAAGCGGGTGTCATCTTCCACTAACAGAATATTGCCAGCTACTGACTGTGTGTCCACCACTGCAACAGAAGCAGGTTCTGACAATGGTAAAACTGTTTTAAGCATAGGTTCAGAGTTCGTAAATGCTTTGTTTAGGCGTACAACAAACTGACTCCCTTGGCCTACAGTGCTGCTGACATTAATTTCACCACCGAGCAAGTGCATTAAATTACGGCTGATAGCTAAGCCTAGACCTGAGCCACCAAATTTACGACTAGTAGAGCCATCTAATTGTTGGAATGTGCCGAAAATATGTTCCAATTTATCAGGCGGAATACCAACACCGCTGTCGATCACTTCAATTTGCAAATCATCTTCGATTTGGCTGAATAATACTTTTACTGAGCCGGTAGTCGTAAATTTAATGGCATTAGTGAGTAAGTTTGACAATACCTGAGTCAAGCGTTGTCTATCCGTATGAATATGGGTGGGTAAATTGCTGGACAACTCTATTGCAAGTGCTAATCCCTTTACTTCTACTTGTGGTGAAAACACTCGTTGTAAGTAAGCAGTCAGCTCATTTAGGGAAAAGGGTTCTTTGACCAGTTCTAATTTTCCCGCTTCGATTTTCGACAAGTCGAGAATATCGTTAATCAGCGTTAACAGTTGAGTACCGCTTTCATTGATAACGCTAGCTGATTCTGTCTGATCGTCGCTAAGGTTTTGCTCGTCATTTTCTGCCAGACTTTTTGATAAAATCAAAATGCTGTTTAAGGGGGTTCGCAACTCGTGCGACATATTAGCTAAAAATTCCGATTTATACTGATTAGCTTGTTGCAGTTGAATGGCTTTAACTTCAGCTTCGGTGATGCTATCTTTTAGTTTCTTGCTTTGTATTTCTAAGGTGTTATTTTTTTGCAGGGCTTCTTCTTGTTGAGCGCGTAACTCTTCTTGGTTGGATTTTAGCTCTTCATTTTGAATTTTCATTTCCTCCGATTGATTACGCAATTCTTCGGATTGAGCTTGCATTTCGATATTATTACTTTGTAGTTCGGCAGTAAGCTGGCTAGATTCTACTAACAATAGGGCATTGTGTTCTGCCGCTTGTAGATTAGCAAAATGCAAACCGAGCGTCGTCCCTGCCACTTTAAGAAATTCATGCTGCTTGGGTTGTAATGAAGTTGTAACGGCTAGCTCCACTACGGCTAGCACCTCAGTCTTATGTTCAATGGGTACAAGCACTAATTCGTGCGGGGCAAATTCTGCTAAGCCTGTACTGATAATGGTTAAACCTGCCGGCACAGGCGATAATACGATGGTCTGATTACTTTTCGCACACTGGCCTAATAAGCCCACGCCTAGATCAAAACAGGTTTTGTCTTGATTACTACGTGCTAAACCGTGAGTGCTAACGCGCTGATAATGCCCATCGTCCCATAAATAAACCGCACCGACGGGTACAGCCAACAAATCACACAATAATTGCAAAATCCGTTCGGCCGCCTTATTGACTGTACTTTCTGCTGACACTGCGCTGGTCAATGAGGTGACATTTTCATTAAGCCAATGTTCGTATTCAATTTGCTGCGCAATGGTATGAAAAGTCTCGGCTGCTTTAGCAATCTCGCCTATTTCATCTGTACGATGTAACTCTGGCACATCGACTTGTTCATTGTTTGCCAAACGCGTCAGTGCGTCAGTGATGCGACTTAAAGGGCGGGTCATGGTACGTCCACCCCAAAAACCCAAGCTCATAGCTAGTAGAATCAAACACAGCGTGGTCAACAACAATACCTGCTGGAGGAGATTGTATTCTTGTAATATCTCAGTATGTTCTATTTTAGCGATAATGCCCCAGCGCGTTTTGTTACCTAATGCAGCAGGAAAAGGAGTGAATGGTTTAAACGTGGCTATAATTTCAATGTCACGATAATCACGTGTACTCATTGTCGCTGATTCACCAGCTAACACTCTTTCGGCAGGCCTGGCTTTAATCTGTTTTTTTAGTATGGTGCTTTCTTTTATAAAGCGAGAATCCGTCAGCATCCAGCCATCTTTCCCGACCGCAATAACCTCACCTGTTTCGCCCATGCCCGTTTTATCTATCATTAATTGACTCATTTCTGAGATAGGCAATTGAATAGCGACCACTCCCAAAAATCGCTGTTTTTCCTTATCAAATACGGGCATAGCAATAAAACTTGCCGCATTCATATTACTGGGCGGGTATTGTGAATAATCAGCAAAGCTTAGCTGGTTGGGAATAGCGTCTTTTAGTAAAGGCACAACTGCGCGAGCTAGGCCTGTCTCTCGCCAAGGCCCTGTGCGTAAATTAGTAGCAAAATCGCTTTCTTTTGCCAGACTGAATACCACATTGCCTTGAGTATCAATCAAGAACATATCGTCCCAGTTATAAGTATTCTGACGGATCATAAAAAACGGCTGAACGATACTGTGTATTTTGTCGTAAGCTTCGACTGATTTCTGTGTTTGCGTGTTCTGGTGATGTCGAGATACTAGATAATTTTGCTGTAACAGCGTTTGGGCATTATCGCCCAAGTGCTGAAATTCCAAGCTAAGTTCATCCAGTACTCTAATGGTGGTGGGTACCGCTGCAAAAAGAGTCATCTGTGCTTGCAAGGTATTGGTCCAACGATTCAGCGCGTTATGTCTGCCCTCTAAGACAGCTGCTAATTTTTCCTTCGCTACAGATTCCAGCGCATTTTGAGTTAAATGTGAGGTAACGAAAAAGATAATAACCATCATGAATGAGGTCATAAATAGCATTAACAGCAATAATTTAGCTTGAATTTTCACGTGGTCACCTATACGTTACCGACTACCTTTAACCATAGCTTATATATGGTTTTATGGTAGGGGCTGATATAAAAATTTGTTAGCTAAAATAGCCTAAGGCTTGGTGTTAGTGGGCTGTTTATGGCTGAAAGTGAGAACTCTATTTCTACCCAATTCTTTAGCTTTATAAACAGCCTCATCAGCTTGTTTAAATAACTGTTTAATTGTTGTTTTTTCATTAATAATTTTTACGTTACTAATACCTGTACTGGCAGTGATTGCTACATTGGCAAATTTTCGTTTGTTAAATCGGATTCGTTGCTTTTCTAATACATCTTTAGCATTCTCTGGTGAACAAGCGTTCAACAAAATAACAAACTCTTCTCCTCCCCAGCGAAAAACCATATCTCCTTTACGTAAGGTTTTACTTAACCATAAGCCAACATCAGCTAAGACTTGATCACCTACATCATGACCAAGCTTATCATTTACTAGCTTAAAGTAATCTATATCTACAATAGCTAAACTCATAGGCGTTTGATTTCTTTTAGACTTTTCTAATTCCATAGTAGCAAATTGATTAAATGCATTACGGTTGTATAGACCTGTTACCGAATCTAGGAGTGCTAAACTTTTTAAATGGTTTTTTTCTTCATTAAGCTCATTAAATGTACGATGACTTTGAATCAAAGTATTAACACGAAAAATAAACTCTTCGGGAATGATAGGCTTGGCTATATAGTCATTAATGCCCAAATGATAAAGCTCTATACGCCTTGATGCTTCATTATATGCAGACATTGCAAATATTGGGGTTAAACCTTTGTCTGTTGAAATTCGCCTAATTTCTCTAACAAGTGAAAGTCCTGACATTGCGCCTTCAAGCACAATATCAGTCACAACTAAGTCATATTCATTCTCAGAAAATGAAGTCATGGCCTCTACGGCATTTGAAAAGGAATGAACCTCCCATCCAGCCTCAGATAGTACAACTTCCATCCATTTTAATTGACTAGGAGAATCTTCAATAAGCAGTATTTGCCCAATGTTTGTGTTACAAATACTCTGCGAAGATCTCTTTAGATAAGCTTCAAATTGTTTAAACTGAGTTTTACAAAATATATCTGTGGCACCTGCTAACAAAGCTTTCTTTAATAGATTTTTGTCTTCTTCTGCTGTAAATAATATTATTCTGATATGTTGGTAGCCTGGAACAACTCTTATTTGGTTGCAGAGTTTATCTCCAGCTATGTCACTTAGGTGATAGGCAGAACAAACAATATCATAGTCTTGGTTTTTTATTTCGGTCAGCGCTTCTTTGCCTGATGAGACAAATTTAGTAAAAAAACCATTGGTGTTTGAAATTTCTTTAACAACAGCTTGAAATAGACGAGAGCTATCAACACATAATATTTTAAATTTATTTTTCATATTAGGTAACCTATTAAAAATAGCCAATATATATTGCCAAGTAGCAATATTATTACACTCTATGTAGCCATCACTGTTCTAGAGTAATGTAATTAAAGTGGCAGTCCATTATTTATATTCAGTCTTTGTTACTTACGAGACGTTATCTTGTGAAAATCTCTGGCGTATAGTTTATCACTTACGTTAATTGAGGGTGTGTGTGTTTGCTAAATAAGCAGGGAGCACTTTAAGGTAATCTTCAGTGGATGGTAACGATCCATAATAATCAATATGGAATGCTCTTTCTGATATATACTTCGCGCGATCACAACTGCGGATTTCTAACCGCTGAGTTTTTGCCAATAACTGCGTTGCTGAAACAGTTGCGTGGCCTGCTATGCGCCTGTTTCAGCGCCTTGCTATCGACAAAAATCAGCAGCTTATAAATTCCGCATCCGTGACCGCGCGAAGTATAAACTCACTTTACGAATGCAAAATATTTTTATGACTATTACTTAACCACAGGTTAAAGAAAATAAAAAAATGTAGCCTTGATGTAGTGAAACGAAATCAAGGGATATTTCAGCTAAACCTTGATTCCACGTTGTTTCATCAAGGCTACAAAAGCTGAATCCTTGTAGGCATCATCCTAGTCTTCTTCAGCAGGAGAAGGAATAACAGACGAACTTATTGGGGTTGGCATTGGTTAGACGAAAGTCTCAAGTATATTTCCGTGAATTCATTAAAGTTGGCTAAAAATGCATCAACAATATCAGGGTCGAAATGTTGGCCACGTCCAGCAATGATGATGTCTTTTGCTTCATCAATTGGTATAGCTTCTTTATAGACACGTTTAGTCGTAACAGCATCAAATACATCTGCCAAAGCCATAAATCGAGCGGAAATGGGGATATCATCACCAGCCAGTCCATCAGGGTAACCGCTACCGTCCCATTTTTCATGATGCCACTGGGCAATTTCTTTGGCTAATGCAAGGAACTCTAGCGGTTTATTCATATCTTTCTCTGTTAATTCTATAGCATGCGCTCCTAAAGTAGCATGAGTTCTCATTATTTTCCATTCATCATCACTGAGCGAGCTAGGTTTTAATAAAACATAGTCAGGTATCCCCACTTTTCCAATATCATGTAAAGGTGCAGATTTGGTGAGTAAGGAAATATAATGATCAGTTAATGTCTCACGAAAGCGCGGATGATTTTGTAGTTGTTTAGCTAGTAGTTCAACGTAAGATTGGGTACGCTTAATGTGTTCCCCCGTTTCGGGGTCACGTGTTTCAGCTAGGTGAGCCAATGCTCGAATACTTACGTTTTGAATCACCTGGTTTTCTGCCATTCGTCGCTCAATTTCCGCTTCTAAAAAATCATTCTTACTATGAAGAAAGTCTTGAGCCAATTTTAAGTTGAGCTGGGCTTTTACACGGGCAAGCATTACTAAAGGCCTAATAGGCTTGGTAATATAATCAACAGCACCCAATTGCAAGCCTTTATGCTCATCACTTTCAGACTCCATCGCAGTAATAAATATGACAGGGATGTGCTGAGTGATAGGGTTGTCTTTTAACTTTTTGAGTACTTCATAACCACTCATTCCTGGCATCATGATATCAAGTAAAATTAAGTCGGGGCGAGGTTCTAAAGCAGCCATTTCTAATGCGCGCTGTCCAGAATTAGCTGCCCGAACCTTATACTCTTTGTTTAAATGTATATTCAATACAGCAAGGTTTGTAGGAGTATCATCTACAATGAGTATTGTGTGTGAATTTATAGACATTATTAATTAAGATTGGGGTTAATTAGAGTTTCACTATACAATAATAATCATAGTAAATGAATGGGATTTAAGGAAATGAAGATATAGATTTAAGTATATTTAAGGCTTGTGGGTAATCGAATGCTTCTAAGTGTTCTTCAAATTGATCTATAACTATGCCAAAGCTGTCCTTTAGTAGTGTTTCATTTTGTATAAATAAGCTATTGGCCTCTGTATTACTTTCTTCCAATAATTTAATCAGCTGTTCAAGTACTTTTTGTGGGGCTAGCGGAGATACCTCAGCGCTATCTTTTGATCGTTTGCTAATGATGCAAGCCAGAGCTTCGTGGAAATGCTTTTGTTCAATGGAAAACTCATCGATAAGTGACATAAGCACTGTATTGTCTTGTTTGCTATTAATATTACGTAGCCTATCTTCCAGTGCTTTAGCTGCAGTCTGTAGTGTTTTTATCCCTAGGGTTCCTGATGCACCTTTCAGGGTGTGGGCTATATGCCTTGCATTATCTAACTCACCTTTTATCACATAATCTTTGAGGGTTTGCATATCATTACCATGCATCGTATCAAATTGCCGTAGTAAGCGTAAATAGGCGGATGCATCTCCACGCACATTACGCAGCCCTGTTGCATCAATGCCTTTAATCGCTAATAGTTTTTGTTTTAAATTTTGATTATCAATACTACTTTTAAGTTCTTGATCAGCAGTTTCAATTTCGGAAGCCTTGGTTTCAAATGTATCTCGTTCAGGTAAGTATTTGAGAAGCTCTAAAAAAAGGTCGTCGGGATTAAATGGCTTAGCAACAAAACCGTTCATGCCTGCATTTAAACAGGCGATTCTATCGTCTTCAAAAATATTGGCTGTCATTGCTAATATCGGCAATTCGGCTTTACCATCCATAGAGCGAATCAGGCGTGTGGCTTCAAGCCCGTCCATCTCTGGCATTTGGACATCCATCAGTATCAGGTCATAATTATTAGTACTAACCATTTCAACTGCTATCCGACCATTTTCGGCCTTATCGACTATTAGGTTTACAGATTTTAATAGCTCGAAAGCGACTTCACGATTAATGATGTTATCTTCAACTAGCAAAATACGTAACTTTTGGTAATGAGTTCGTAGTACTTGTTCTACATTTTGAGTATTTATTGGTAATATAGGGGGCATAGCTTCAAGCCCATGCTTTAGTCGAGCGCTAAACCAGAATATACTTCCCTCGTTCTGTTTGCTCTTAACTCCAGCTTCGCCCCCCATTAGCCGAGCAAGGTGGCGAGTTATAACTAGCCCTAGCCCAGAACCACCATATTCACGGGTGGTTGAAGTATCTACTTGTTCAAAGGGTTTAAATAGTTTGGATATCTTTTCGGCTTTGATGCCTATACCACTGTCTTGTACTTCAAACCGCAGCAAAGTTTCATCACCTAGTTGTTCTATTTTTAATGCACGCAGGTAAATTGTTCCCTGCTCAGAGAATTTGATGGCATTAGTTGCATAGTTAAGTAATGCTTGCTGTATACGGGTTGAGTCACCTCTTAACCAGATGGGTACATTGTCAATATCCACTTCAATGGTCAATCCCTTTGCTATCGCTTGAGGCGACAATATAGATTTAACATGATCAAAAACTGCATTCAAGTTGAAATCCTGTTGCTCTAGAACTAGCTTGTCAGCTTCGATTTTTGAGATGTCTAAGATGTTGTTAATAATGGAAAGTAGATGTTCTGCCGCTGAATTAATATTGTTAAAGCGATCTGTCTGTACCTGCGTTGATTTATCACGCTGTAACAAGTGAGTAAGTCCAATAATTGCATTCATGGGGGTGCGAATTTCATGGCTCATATTAGCTAAAAAACGAGACTTAGCCATGCTTGCTGATTCAGCTGTTTTCTTCGCTTCTTCAAGCTGCAGAGTACGCTTTTCAACCAACTCTTCCAAATGATAACGATATTGGTCCAGTTCCTCATCAATATGTGTTTTCTCGGTAATGTCTTCTTTTATTGCCAGATAATGGCTAAACTGCCCATCAGGCTGATGAATAGGGGTGATATGTACAAACTCAATATAATCTACCCCCAATTTGTTTTTATTATATAACTGGCCTTTCCAAGGTTTCCCCTGAGTGATAGTTGCCCACAAATCATCATATACTTTCTGAGAGGTAACTCCTGATTGCAGTAATCGTGGATTTTTCCCCATAACTTCGTCTCGGGTATAACCACTTGTTTGAACAAAGGACTCATTAGCGTATTCAATTTCAGCATCTAGGTTAGTGATTACAATGCTCTCAGGGCTTTGTTCTACTGCTTGTGCTAATTTAATCAGCTGTTGCTCTGCCTTTTTTCGTTCAGTAATATCAATAACCATGGAAACAAAGACGGGCACTTGATCAGGTATCAGTTGAAGATGAACTTCGGCAGGGTATAAAGAACCGTCTTTACGGCGATGGGTTGCTTCAAAAACCAATTGCTCTTTGGTATCGGATTGTAGCGGTAATATTAATTTTTTAAAGTCTTCTAAAGTAAAGTCAGGTTTTAAATCCAGAGGGGTCATTGTCAAGAATTCTTGCATCGAATACCCTAGGTTCTTTTGCCCCCCGTTGTTTACGTGAATAAAAAGTAAGGTTTCAGCATCGAAAAGAAAGATCTCATTTAATGAGTGTTCAAGTACACGACTAAAACGAGTCATTTTTAATCGGGTTTTATTACTTTCAGTCACATCTCTTGCAACTGCCACGATATATTGTTGCCCTTTCTGAAGCCGATAGGACATAGAAAACTCAATATCAATTTTATGACCATTTTTGTGCAGACCAACCAATTCAATTATTTGATTGATTGGCTGATCTTCTGTAATGCTGCTAAGACAAGTTAAGGTTTTTAAATAAGCTTTACGGTAATGTTCAGGCGCAACTAAATCTTCTATTCTTTTCCCTAAAACGTCTACTGCGGAATAACCAAAAATTTTTACTGCTGCTGGGTTCCAGTTTGTTATTAGCCCTTGTGGATTTATCATGATAATGCCATCTATTGCACAGTCATTAATGATTTTATATTGATCCTGACTTTGTTTTAGTTGTCGCGTGGTTTGTTTGTGAACTTCAATTTCTGTAATTAATCTTTTAGTTTGCGTTTGCAGTTTATTTTGTAATCGGGCGCGCTCTAAATGGGTGTTGATTCTAACCAAAACTTCAGCAGGATCAAGAGGCTTGGTTACATAATCAACTGCTCCTGCCTCAAGGGCTTTTACTTTTAGTTCTGTATCACTTATTGCGCTGAGAAAGATAACGGGGATATCCCTTGTTTTAGGGTCTTCTTTCAGTTGTTGGCAGACTTCAATACCATTTAAGCCAGGCATTTTATAATCCATCAGGATTAATTCCGGAAGACGGGCTTGTATGCTTTGCAGAGCTAATTCACCATCATTAGCGGGCCGGACACTATAGCCTGCACCACTCAAGACCTGCATCATAAATTTCAAGTTAGCTAGGTTGTCATCAACAACAAGAATATCGCCATGAAATGATTTTTGATTTGTAGTGGTCATTTAAAGTCTTTCTTTTATGTCTTTAAAGTAAAATTATAGATTAAGTTTTATCTTTTATCTTATCCAGCATAAGAAGTAATTCTTTATATTGCAGGTTTTCTATCATATTACGTAATTTAGCCGCTTCTTCAGGGTTATGTTCATTGATAAAACCAATAACATCTAAGCATTTATGCTCATTTAGCAATACTGCTGCTGCCCTTAAGTCGTCCAGTAGATTAGAAGGAAGCTTGATTAACTGTTTGGAATCTAGCTCACTTTTCTTGAAGGGTTGTTTCGCGGTTTTTTCTTTGGTATAGCTAAAACGAACACCTAAATGTGTAGATAAGGCACTATAAATCTCTGTATCACGATAGGGTTTGCGAATAAAACCATCACAACCTGATTCTAATATTTCAATACGTTCTTCTTCCAAAGTTTTTCATAAAAGGCTTTCTCTATTGGGGGGATTGTTTTCAATAGCAATAAAAAGGCAGCTAATAGATGGGTTTATTACTTATACTATTTATAAGTCAAATAGTAACATTAATTAGAGAGTCAGGCATAGCAGCTGAACTGAAGAAAAATGACGGGGCTTGTAGTTGCGCCTTTAGCAAGACTTTAACTGCACACCGTACTCTTTCAGTAAGTCATTAAACTCAATAATGGGCAAAGGTTTGCTGAATAGATACCCTTGATAGAATGTACACCCTTCAGCCAATAATTGTTGCTGTTGATCTTTGGTCTCTACGCCTTCGGCAATAACGCTTAGTCCCAAACTGTGCGCCATTGCAATAATGGTACGAACAATCACTTGGTCATTACTGTTGCTAACAAGATCATCGACGAAGGATTTGTCGATTTTGAGTTGGTGCAAGGGTAACTGCTTAAGGTATTGCAAAGAGGAATAACCAGTACCAAAGTCATCTAATGAGAATTGAATGCCAATATCTGCCAAGGTTTTTATTTTGGCAACAGTATCTTCAATATCGTTTAGTAATAGGCTTTCTGTTAGCTCTAATTTAAGTCGTGTAGGATTAATATTATGCTGTTGGACTGTCATCGTGACTTGCGAAATAAAATCAGCTTGATGAAATTGCTTAGCACTTACGTTGACCGATAGTGTCAGATTACGAGTGAGTGCATCTTGTTGCCATAACTCAAGTTGAGCACAGGCCGTATCAAGTACCCATTGACCTATTGCTAAAATAGCGTCATTTTGTTCAGCAACGGGAATAAAGTCTAATGGAGATATTAAGCCGCGTTCAGGGTGAATCCAGCGGATTAGCACTTCAGCCCCTAATGGGCATGACGAGCTATCCATTTGTATTTGATAATACAATTGAAATTGCTGTTGCTCAATTGCTTGATTGAGTTCCTTTTCAAGTTCTGCACGTGCAGTGATACTTGCTTGCATCTGAGGATCAAAAAATCGAAGTGCATTACGACCATCATCTTTCGCTTGATACATGGCGATATCAGCTTGCTTTAATAACTCCTCTACTTCAGTTTGATGGTCATTAAAAAGTGTAATACCAACACTTGTGCTACTTGTATAGTGATGGCTAGCAAGCTGGTAAGGGAGGTTGATGGAAGACAAAACCTTATTGGCAATATCTTCTGTTTGTGCAGCGGCTTTAGCAGCCTCTGTACTTAAGCCCTCTAATAATACGACAAACTCATCACCACCAAAGCGCGAGACAGTGTCACCTTCACGGACACAGGTAGTTAGTCGTTCAGCAACTTGTTGTAGCAAAATATCCCCCATATCATGACCTAGCGTGTCATTAAGGGTCTTAAAGTGATCAATATCAAGAAACAGTAATGCACCTTCATTACCGCTACGTGCACTCGCTGCCATAGCATGCCGAATACGATCAAGCATAAGCCGCCGATTAGGTAAATGCGTTAGCGGGTCGTAGTAAGCTAAGTCTTCAATTTCTTGTTCTGCTTGTTTGCTCAAGGTAATATCAGTCAGTGTACCTACATAATTAGTGACGATACCTTCTGAGTTTTTTACGGCTGTGATGGTAAGTTTCTCTGGAAAAACTTCGTCGTTTTTACGTTTATTCCAGATTTCCCCTTCCCAGTAGCTGACAGTGTTTATAGCTTTCCACATTTCGTCATAAAAGAGCGCGTCATGTCGCCCAGAAGATAGCATATTAGGCGTGTTGCCAATAGCTTGTTCTGCGCTATAGCCGGTAATGGTTGTGAAGGCTTTATTGACCCGAATGATGATATTATCAACATCAGTCACCATCATGCCTTCTTGTGATTCAAAGGCGGTGGCAGCAATACGTAGGTTAGTCTCAATACGTTTTTGTTCGCTAATATCACGAACAGTGGCTTGTACCAGTTGCTTACCGTTTAATTGAACGGCGCTAATTAATACATCTGCTTGGAATGTTTCATTGGTATCGGCACGCTTATGCACCCATTCAAAATGCTGCTTACCATTTTGAATAGCTAATGCGATCCACTGCTTAGCCAGTGTGGTAGAGTTTGTGCCACATGGTTGTTTTAATGGCGATAAGCTGAGAGGAGACTTACTACTAAACTCTTCTTTTGTAGTGCAACCAAAAAGCTTCAATGCAGCAGAGTTGCCATCGACAAAGTTAGTTTCTTCCATTAACATCACAGCATCATTGGTTGAATCGAAGAGAGCTTTAAATTTTGTTTCAGCAGCTATTGATGTAAGCTCTGCTTGTTTACGTTCGGTGACATCAACAAATACCCATAGAGATTCACCCGTTTCTTTATGTAGTACAGTGCCTCTTATGTCAACCCAAATATGCTCACCATTCTTACGTACAAATTCTAATTCGTTACAAACAATACCGTCTCTTTGAATGTTAATGTAGGATTTTCCAATAGATTGATAATCCTCTTCATTTGCGTAAAATTGTCGTGTTGGGCTGCCATTCAGTTCATTTTTATCATAGCCAAGTATCAATTCCATAGCGGTATTAACCCAGATAATATTTCTGTGACGTGCGGTTGCTATAGCGACCAGCTTATTATCCAAAATGGTTGCTTGTTCAGTAAGTAATTTCTCAACCTTTTGAACAATCATATAATGGCGTCCCGTAATGCTGAGTAATAGCAGTTGTAGCAAGCTGGTAAAGACTAATCCAGCAAGACGAACTTGCCAGGCAAGTAAGGATTGCTGAGAGGCAAGATAGTTTTCTGATGCGTGGAAGGATAAACGCCAGGTTCTGCCACCAAAATAAATATCTTCAACCCATGAATATTCAAAATCTTGAAATGTAGTTGTTCTGTCAGAGATAAAAAATGTTGTGTTCTTATTGCTAGAATCAATATCTTGCAGTCTCAGTGACAAGCCTTCAGGAAGTTGAGGGCTAATTATTTTTTGCAATATTGTATCTAGATAAAAAACACCCACTGCGTAGCCAGTTGATGAGCCAGAAGCCCTATCAGGAATGATCGGAGCGATTAACAATAGTCCCAATCTCGATTCAGTATCTTGAACAAGTTGAATAGGTGCACTTATAGCGGGTCGTCCTGTTGCATTTACTCGGTTAATAGTATTTAAACGCTCTGGGTTAGATAAATTATCATAGCCTATTGCCTTGAGATTTGAGCTGAGTGGGCTGATATATGTGATAGGTACATAACTGTTGCGTTCTTTCGCTGGTATCAGTTGATTCAGCTTGTTATGTTGAGTAATATGAAAATTAGGTATATCCATCTGTTGTGAGATAGTTGCTTCAAATTGAGCTCTATCAGACGATATAATGCGAGGACTCAAATTAAGAGATGATAGCTCAAGGTGATTGGCTAAGATAGATTGTGCAAACTGTTCAAACAGTGGATATTCCAATTTGGGGTTTACCTTAACAAAGTTGCCAATAGAGACTACAGACTCTTGATAAGTATTAAGTTTCGATTTTATGCTTTCTACAATGGGGTTGGCTGTTTCCTTTAGTTGGTTAGTAATGTGCTTCTTTTCATTGTTAGCTACATAGAAAAAGATCAATAAAGTGATAATTAGAGCCGATAGTACGGGAGGTACTATGCTTTTTATTCTTTGTGACCACCAGGGCTTGCGATAATTTAATGCCATTAAAAGTAATGGCGTGAACAATATAACGCCCAGAGTATCGCCTAACCACCAGTGAAGCCAATGAGGCACAAATTCGGTAGAGGGTATTATATTGGCTGTTAATAAAGTTGCTCCTGCCCAAGAGGCAGCAGTCAAACAGGCGATAGGACCTGCTAATAATAGAAAGTGTAAACTATCGCTGGTATTAAGCAGTTTTTCAGCACCAGGCTTGCAAAAACGCTTGACCAAAGCAACGGCTACCCATGCCTGTATGCTAGAGGCTATTCCTACGCTGACGGCTACGACTATGTCTTGTCCGTCAATAACGCCAAACTTAGACGACATCCATGCATTAATACTTGCAGAACCTAACCATACTGCTGGTAATAACTTTGAGCCGCCAGAAAATATAGCAACAAAGGCAACGCCCGCAGCAGGAAAGATAGCTGTGGAATAGCCTGATAATACGCCTAGTTGAAGTCCCGATGCGCCGAAGATGAAATAAATGATGGCAATAATAAAATTTAAGGTAATGAGCTTGATAGTGCTACTTAAATTCATAATATTTAGTCTTTATGCGTAAGGACAATGGTTTGCTCATACCTTGCGATGCTTGCCAGTTTGAGCGTATTTTAGGTTAATGGCTAGAGAATGTTCTTATAAATAGCCATTGATTCACGATGAAAGCTTAATGGCGTTAATAAATCAATAGCAAAATATTACTTTTTCAACCAAAGAACAGTTGTAATATAAAATAGGAGTTGTCCTAGAGTATTCAAAAACCAGTCTATTAGACGCATATTGGGGGCTGGTTTCAAGGATGGTCACCTATTGTAGTCACCCAAGGTTAGTAATGTATCGCTTCCTTTCAAATAGTAGCATATATTCTAAAAATATTTAGAACCTAACAACAAGTTGAGGTTTCAGCTAAAAAAATGATACTAGGTTGAATCTGTTGTCTTTTTATAAAATCCAAAAGCTATAGGATGTGCTTCGTACCTCAGCAAACCCTATAAATCTAGTTTCGGGGTTTATTAAATCTTTGTTCCTAAGTGTAAGGGTAGTTAAGTATGTAAAACTACTTGGTTGCGGCCATTTTTTTTTGCTTTATACATTGCTCTATCTGCTGCATCAATAATATCGTAATAATTTTTAAATTCAGCTGAGTGTAATGCGATACCGATACTAATCGTTAAAGCATCGCACTTTAAACGTTTAGCCAGAATTTTTCCTCGCCTTTCAATTTCCATTCGGACACGCTCTGCATAACTTGTAACGCCTTCAAGTGTCGTATTTATATGTATAAATAAGAACTCTTCTCCGCCATAACGACCCATGCAGTCGCCGGGTCTAGTTAAGCTGCGTAAGGTATCTGCAACAATTTTTAGTGCATCATCACCTGCTTGATGACCACATTGGTCATTTAGACGTTTGAAATTATCAATATCAATAAAGCCAACAGCTAGTGGGCTATATTTAGTTATATTTTGCTGGTAAATATTCTCTAGAAAATCATTTAACATACGCCTATTGTGGAGGTTGGTTAAAGGATCAGTAAGTGATTTTTTCTTTTCTAAATCAAGTTGTTTAGCGTTATTTAGAGCAATGCCTAATTCGTTTGCGATGGGTACTATTTGATGGGCAATATTAGCATCAAGAGAATTTTGAGAGATAACATTATCAGTATAAATAATTCCAATAAAGCGGTTATGCCGTAGCACTGGAATGGCAATAAAAGAATTAACATTTTGTTGCTTTAGAACTTTGCATTTAAGCCATGATGTATCGGTTATTAAAACAGCTTCTCTTTGTCGCAGACATTTCAATAAATCCACAGATGCTGAGTCAATGGTTATTTCTGGTAAATTTTCTTTATTGGCTGTTATTTCGGATGGCCATGAATAAGAGGCTACTAGGCTACGCCTTTTGGGGTTAATCTCTAGCAACATAACGCGATCAAAATCAAAGTCATTATGAATAGCTTCAAGTGTACGTGGAACAAAATCTGATTTATTTAGACTATGGTGAGGTGCTGTTAAACTTGATAAAAATAATGGCTGTTGTGGTAATGAATTTAACGGCGTTGATGTTTCTTGTACACTTAATTTACATAAAGCAATGGTAGATTTAACAAGCGTTGCACGTAAATTATTTAGATTAGGAAAGTCTAGATCATAAAAGTCTCTGATACTTTGCATTTCAGTATCAACATTATCTAATATTTCTTCTATATTGAGCTGTTCAATATCAATAATACTAAGGACATCATGTTGTAGAATAGGGTGGTTATGCCCTTGGACTGAGCCGATGCCTTGCATCCAAGCAATAAAATTAGCAAAGGAAACAATAGCTATATCTTGCTCAACACCTTTTGCTAAAGGGTGATTTAGAAAGTTGCTATGATGTAAATAGCTTACTGCCGTAATTGTGTCTGGTAAGTCCCATTGTTTACAAAATACATACCCCATCTCTGAATGAGTCATTCCAAAGAATATTTTTTCATTTTTAGGGATGGAGCTATCACTTTTTTCAAAAAAATCTAAAAAATCACTGTAGCTCACGAGCCCATGACTTTCTAACACCGTTTTTCCAATATCATGTAATAGGCCGGCGGCATAAATCCTGTCTGGGTCTGGATGCATTAAGCTAATTGCTATAGCTCGGCTTAATCCTGCAACAAAAAGACAGTGTTGCCAGAAATAGAGCTGATCAAACTTGGCATTTGTATCGGGTTTTATTAAGTTATTAAAAAATAATAAGTCTAATGATGCTCTTTTTACTTCAGCAAAACCGAGTAAATTAACTGCTCGACTGATAGATGTAATTTTAGAGGGGAGGCCATAAGCAGCAGAATTAACCAATTTAAGTAGTTGGGCAGCTAATGCGGGTTCTGTTTCAATAACAACTGATAAATCAGCAACCGTGGTGTTCTCATTATTTGCTAAGTTTAACAATGCCGTTGCAGCAGCTGGGATCATTTGCAATTGATCAATCTGACTTTTTAATGTTAGATTTGCTTGCTTACGTAAAGTACTTAATTCTTTATTATCCATTGCTATATTTTTTGCTGGAAATATGTTGTATAAACAAAGCCTAATTATTTTGCGAATCTTCCTAAGTACTAGAAGGTTACGGTGTTAAGGGTCATTGTATACCTATTTTTGGTGAAAATGATTTTAGTTAAAATCATTAAAGTGCTAACAAGGCGTTTTAGTGAAAAGCAGAAAAATTAGCTATACTTGTAAAAAGCATAATTAAATTACGGTATATTCAAATGCCAGTAGAGTCTTCTACTCCTTTTAAGTCACAAAAATATGTAATGAAATTAAATGATGCACATAATGTGTTTCATAATATCTCTAACGACTTATATAACAACTATCAAGCGGGAAATATTGATACTGCAAGATCTGGTTTAGGAACCTTTCAATTAGCGGGTGATCGTTTACATAAGCTTGTAGATCAATGTAAATAGTTAAACGTGGGTATTATAAATTACAGCTTATCTTTTGGAAGTGAGGCTTTAGAGAATGTGAAAGTATTAGCTTTTAGCTCCCCTCTTTGGAAAAGAGGGGTTGGGGGAGATTTTATTATATAAATAAGACATTTAATATCAATGTGTTATCTTTTCATAAAATCCCCCTCTATCCCCCTTTTCCAAAGGGGGAGGAAAAATAGAATACTTTCATAGCCTCTTTATCCTCGGCTGAATCGTGCGAGGCTAAAGCCTCATTTCCATTATTTTACAATATTATCTTATATGGCTATTACTTAATCACAGGTTAAAGAGAATGAAAAAATGTAGCCTTGATGTAGTAAAGCGAAATCAAGGGAAACCTCAGCTAAACCTTGATTCCACGTTGTTTCATCAAGGCTACAAAAGCTAGACCTAATAGCATTGCCTCTTACCGATAAAAATAGCTTAGTAATTTACTGGTTTTTTATAGAGTCATGTAGGGCTGACTTCAGTCCGCCATAGAGGCAGATTATGGTAGTGTAAAGAGCGCTAAAACTTAATGTTTATTGAACTGTTACATAAAATATAGTTAAAGTCGCTTAAGTTCGATGCTGTTGTTTGCTCTCCCAATTTTAAGTCGGCTGCATGAGTAGAGTATTCAACGCCTAATTCTATTTTTATACTTTTAGTAAATTTACTCGCTAGCCCCCATTCTTTTGTTAACTTTATTCCTCCAGCTAAAGTACCAAAGCCAGCAAGTCGGTAATCGCTGGAGTAATGATTATTAGCGTTAGCTTGAATGTAAAAGTTTTTATAAAATTTGGCCTCAGATTGCGAGTAATAACGTAATCGTGAAACTAGCTCCCAACCTTTGTTTAATGGTTGGCGATAAATAGCCTCAAAAGTATGAGAGCTAATATCCCAGCTGTCCTTAAAGTATCTATAATCTAACTGTACAGAAGCCTTTAAAAAGGAAATATATTGAATATAAGCGAGAGATGCTGACCATTGGTGGCGTTTATCTGGTCTATTTTCATAATAGACATTGCTGAACCCTCCACTTTTTAAGTTAGTGTTTGTATCTAAGTCTTGGATAAATACTTTTTTATATGGGTTGGATAAATAACCATCATTATAGGTATAGCTTGAGCTTAGTTTTAAAACAGATTCTTTACTCACAACTTGGCTGAAACCAAGTTGCAGATGATAGTCGGTTTTTTCTTCATTGAGTATTCTAGTGGTGGGAGATATTTGATCAAAGTTTTGCCCAAACCCTAGAGATAAGGTATTAAATTTTTGATTAAAAATCCATTCGACTCCAAGATTGTAGCCATGTGATAAATAATCAGGTTCTTCTGATCGACTGCCGGAAGCCGAAAAAACAAAATCGTTTAAAGTATAATTGAAGCCTAAATCAATACCATAGCGAGTTTCACGTGTTGATGCTCCCGTCATAACTTCAACAGCTTGTTCATCTGCTGTGACAGTTTTACTATCATCAACGCCTGAAATACCCGATGCTCCACTTATAACTTGAGCGACTGAGTTTGGCATAGTTAATACTGGGGTTGCGCCAGAAAAGGTATCGACTACCCAGTTGCTTTGGATTGCTAACGATTTTGAAATAGGAAGGGCTATTATTCCTTGGTATATATCGACAGCAATTCGATCATCACTTTCTTGATAATGACCATATTGAAAATCTATAACTGGTTTTGTGGTTTTTTGAGCCGCCTTAGCGGTTGGTAATAAGCCTGGTAATGCTAAAGCTGCAACTGTAAAAGCTTTTAATGTACTATTTTTAGCTGCAACCACAGCCACCTCCGCCAGTGCTATGTCCGCCGGTAGACGCTTCTTTACTATGTTGCATATGTTTGCGTAAAGATGATTCAAGAGCGTTAGATTGAAAGCTCATTTGAGGCTTGGCTAAAATGCCTCGTTCCCACGGAGATATATTTGGAGTGCATGCTGCTTGAAAAGCACAGCTAATAACAAATAACAGGCGAAAATAGGAAGCCATAAAAATTATTCGCTTAACAAGGTTAAAATAGAGCTTCGAATATCCTTCAAATTGTCTTCATCAAAGCCTAGGTGAACCTCTCTTACAATGCCTTTTTTATCAATGATATATGATGAAGGCATTGCCATAACGTCGTAGGCCTTAGGGCAGTTTCCTTCTTTATCATAGGAAATATAAAAATTAACAGGGGTCTGTTTTAAAAAATACTCTGCATCAGTTTTTTCCTCATCTAAATTAATTGCAATAACCTCAACGCCCTGTGAATGTAATTCCTGGTGTAACTTATTAAGACTAGGAAATGATGATTTACAAGGAGGGCACCACGATGCCCAAAAATCGAGATAAATTACTTTTCCTTTATAGTTAGAAAGGTCTAATGCTTGATCGTTATAAAAATTGTTTGATAAACAGGCGGGAGCAGCTTCTCCAGTAGAGACTGCAAATATAGATTCAGAAAAAAGAAAAAGACTAAAAAGGAGAGGGCTAATTTTTTTGTTCATTACTTTATTATTATATTGTCATTAATGATAATGATTGTTGTTTGTATTTGTGAATGCAAAAACAAGGCCATAGATATAACAAGTCAAAAGGGTAAGCCTTTGATGACGTAAGTATCTTTTTATTTAGGTGTATCATTTCGAAGAAGGAAAGTTTTTTGTGTTATATGACATGTTTTTCAGTAATAACCCTATATTTTTTATTGGTTATGCTGGTGAGGGTTGTTTTTATCTGATTGATAAATAAGGCTTGTTTTAATGTTACTGTGTCATATGACATGGTAGGTGGGCGTATGACGTATTTTAAGAGTAGGGCGTAAGGAAGTTGTAAATAATTTAATGAAAATAATGCGGATGCAAATCAATATCATTAATATTTATTGATTATAATCAATTCCTTACAAAATACAGTGAAATAATTTGGGCGGATAAAACAGATTTGGCATAAAAGCTGTATTAGCTAGATTGATTTTAACTAACTTGAATTATAAAAATGAAAATTAAACAAACTCTATTAGGTCTTTCAATTGCGGGTGCATTATTAAGCTCACAAATGGTTTCTGCTCACTCTTCTATTGTAGAAAAAGAAATTATTGAAGGGCAACGTGCTTATTTAACTATTCAAGTGCCTCATGGTTGTAAAGGTAATCCAACAAAAAAAATATCAATTCAAATGCCTAATACTCAAGATGACCTTGATGATGAGTGGGCTTTTACAAGCGTACAACCTGTTTTATCTTGGTATAAAATAAAAACTGAAACAGATAAAATGACTGAACAAGTTAATGCTATTAATATTTCAGGAATTACATTGCCATCTGCTTATGTACTAAAAGCTGAATTTCGTGGCAGAGCACCATTATTACCACACGATGTAGAATCACAAAAATTGAATTTTGATATTATCCAGTATTGTACTGATAACACTGTTTCTGAATGGACAGTTGAAAACGGCAAAGCTGCATCAGTTACTGTAGTAAAAGCGCCAGAAGGACATGATGGTCATCACTAAGGTTCCTGTATTGCCAGCCAAATAGGCTGGCAATTTCTGATTTGGAATAGGTCAACAGAGGCGTTAATCAAGCCTTTTGTTGATGAATTGAATGCAAACCACAGCTTATAAATGTAGAGCGGACTTTAGTCCGCAATAATTTACGTATTATAAATACTGCCTTTATGGCGGACTAAAGTCCGCTCTACAGATACCCCGCCCCATACTTTATTAATGTTCCTCTAGAACTATTGATACCCATATAAAACAAAACACTATAGAATCATAGTCCTCAGCTAAGTTTTGAGATTAAAGCTGTCTTTAGCTAAGGCAGAAAGTACTGTATCCCAAAGCAATAAATAGCTACGTTGTTCCAAAAAACAGATAATAGTAAAAAGCTCATTATTATTTTGTAACAGCTTCAAAATTTAATACGATAGAGGAATTACAATGACAATCAATATATATGATAAATATGGTGGTTTTGAGACTGTCAGTAAGATTGTTCATGGCTTATATGAAAAAGTTGCCACCTCTGAAATTCTAAAGCCTTATTTTGAAAATGTAGATATGCAAAGTTTGATGAGCCATCAAACTATATTTTTCTCATCAATTATGGGGGGCCCCGTTCAGTATGATGCAAGCAAATTAACAGACGTCCATCGAGACCTAAATATTAGTGATGAAGCTTTTGCTGAAGTAGCAGAGCTTTTTGAAGAAGTATTAGAAGATTTTAGTGTTCATCAGCAGGATATAGATAGCTTAATGTCTATAGTTGCCTCTGTTAAACCTCAAATAGTCCAGATTAAGAAATGACTGCAGACGAGAAATCACAGCAGGCATTATCTTCACTTACATTTCAACCCAGTATTGACCTTATTGATGATGCTTATGCATTTTGTGATCAACAATCATTAGAGTTACTTTATTGTAATAAGGCTTTTAGAGAATGGTTTGATGTGGACACATTGCATATCAATATTGAGCAAGTTTTTACTTCACTAAGAACTGATATTTTGCTAAAACGCCTTAAAAAAAGAGGCGCCTATACCTTTTCTCTAGAATTGGAACCAGAGAGTAACTGGTTACCCAAATTGTTAGAGATATCATTTAAGTTTGTAAATCAAGATGGTCAACAATATATAGCTATTCATGCTCATAATATGACTAAGCTGTTGGAAAAGGATGCACTTATTCAAGGACATTCCCGTCTTATTGAGCAAAGTAATCGCAAGTTAGCAAGACTGACAAAGCAGCTAGAAGATGAAAACTTACGTTTAAACGCAGAAGTTGAAGTGACTCGTAAGCTGCAAAAGTTTCTACTTCCTACGATGGACGAGTTATTAAAAGTTGAAGCAATGGATATTGCTTGCTTTATGGAACCCGCGGAAGAAGTTGGTGGAGATTATTATGATGTGCTTCAACATGACGATGGTGTTTTAATTGCTATTGGTGATGTCACTGGCCACGGCCTAGAAAGCGGTATGGTCATGCTAATGGTACAAATGGGGATACGTACTTTATTATCAAGTAATGAAACGGATGCAGGGCTTATTTTAAGTGCGCTTAATCAAGCTATCATAGGGAATGTGGCGCGTATGAATGCGGATAAAAGCCTCTCACTCGCTATGCTGTACTGTCAGAATGGAAAGGTGAGACTTACAGGGCAGCATGAAGAGATCATTGTGGTACGCAAAGGTGGTCAAATTGAATGTATAGATACCATTGATTTAGGTTTTCCCATTGGCTTGGTCGATGATATCTCAGACTTTATTGATGATAGCTATATAGATCTACAGCCGGGGGATGGTCTTGTGCTTTATACTGATGGTATAACTGAAGCAGAAAACTCAGCAAAACAACAATATGAAATGCAACGCTTATGCACGGTTATTAGTAAACACTGGTCACATCCTGCAGATGTGATTTGTAAGGCAATAACTGATGATGTGTATCAATTTATTGGTGAGCATCATATTTATGATGATATTACTTTGGTCGTGATAAAACAAAAATAGGAAGCGATAGTCATGATGCAAATATTAGGTGATTTTATAGAGCGTGATACTAGCGAAAATAGCGACTTTCTAATGATTAATTTTTCTGCAACCTCAACACCTTTAAAACAGCGATGGCGTAATAATGGGCTATCCGCAGATTTTTTAGCAGACTATTTAACTACTTTTTTTCCATGTGATGATGATAAATCACTTCAGCAACGGACAGAATTGAAAGAAGGTGTAAATTTTGTTGCAAATGAATTATTAGAAAATGCTATGAAGTTTAACTTCTCTGCGTCTAAATATCCTATTCGTTTATTTATGGGGTTAGAAAAAAAGCAGATATTACTCTATGTAAGTAATTATATTGATGCATCAGTCGTTAATAATTGGCAATATAAATTGAATGAAATATTGAGAGAAGACACTCATAAGTTATTTATGGAGCAACTGATTAAAAATGATAAGGAACAAAAAATTGATTCTGGTTTAGGATATTTATCAATGATTAATGATTGGAATGCTAAATTTGCCTGGAAATTTGAATCAGTTAAAGATGATGAGAATGTGCAGAAAGTAACCGTTATGGCTCAGCTCTCTTAAAGGTAATATAAAATGGAAATAATACGTGATGACTACCAAGTTCAGTTTAATAGCGATAATAATACAGTTCTCTGTTCAGGGTCATTTAGACTAACAGGGAGTGAGTATGGGCCTATTATGGAAATTTTAAATACAGTGGCTGATGAACAGCCTGAGTTTTTAATTATGGATTTAACGGCCCTTAAGTTTTTAAATAGTTCTGGTATTAATACTTTATGTAAATTTGTAATGCGTTTACGTAAAAATAATATTAGCACGGTGAAAGTTGTTGGAAGTAATGAGTTTGCTTGGCAGAAAAAATCCCTAGCTAATTTTAAAAAACTATTGCCGAGTTTAGAGTTGGAGTTTGAATAATGCTCGAAGAAGGTAAAGATTCTGAACTCTCTTTAGATGAATTAAAAGCTGAGTTAAGCTTGCTTAGGAAGCAAGTAAAAGAGCTAGAGCAAGATAAAGATGATTTAGAAACCTTATTAGAAATGACCACCGAGCATTCAGATACGGTAGAAGAAGAATTACATGGTAAAGCAGAAGCCGCAGTAAGAGAGAGCGAACGGCGCTTAAGGATGATTATAGAGGCTACACCTGTTGCAGTGGTGGTTACTGAATTATCAAGCAGTATTATTGTGTTTGCAAATGCTATCGCAGGCCCATTAGCTGTTGGTTCCTCATCTGAACAAATAGTGGGTCAAAAAATGACCAATTTCTATGTAAATCCTGCAGAAAGAGCAGCATTAGTCACCCTTTTGGGGAAAGAAGGGCAGGTTGACCACCATGAGGTAGAGTTTATAAGAAAGGATGGCTTAAAGTTTTGGGTGGATATCTCTATGCGCTATGTAGAGTTTGATGAAAAGCCTTGTATCCTAGCCGCCTGGAATGATATTAGTCACCTTAAAGCCTTAAACAAGGCTGCAAGTCGTTTTGTTCCCCAGGAATATTTGTCTTTTTTAAATAAAGATAGTCTTACAGATATTCATTTAGGTGATCATGTTACGGATGAAATGACTGTTATGTTTTCTGATTTACGCTCATTCACCACCATATCTGAAAATATGACACCTCAACAAAATTTTGATTTTGTTAATGCTTATTTAGGGCGAGTGAGCCCAATGGTAAGAAAAAACGGTGGCTTTATTGTTAAATACTTAGGGGATGGCATTATGGCTATTTTTCCTGGGGATGCAGATTCTGGCGTGCAAGCTGGGATTGATAAGCTTAATCAGGCCAATATTTATAATGTCGAACGGGTAGAACAAAACCGTTTACCGATAGAGGTGGGAATTGGGGTAAATACGGGGCATATGATGGTAGGCATGGTCGGTGAGGCCGGTCGAATGCAGGGCGATGCTTTTTCTGATGATGTGAATTTAACTTCACGTGTTGAAGGATTGACTAAATATTATGGTATTTCTTTTATTATTACTGCCGCAACCAAGAATGCTTTGGTTGATTGCTCAAAATATAATATAAGATTTTTAGATAAAGTAAGGGTAAAAGGAAAACAAAATACACTCACCTTGTACGAAGTTTATGACGCAGATTTACCCCAAGCTAGAGCGCTAAAAAAAGCTTCTCATCGTTGTTATGAATTAGCCATGAAACATTTCTATGCTCAGGAGTTTTCTCAAGCGCAGTTGATCTTACTTGATGTGTTAAAAGAAAATCCAAAAGATAAAGTAGCATGGCGACATTTGATGAAAGTGACAGAATGTATAGAAAATGGGGTCAATGAGAATTGGACGGGAATTACGATAATGACGAGCAAGTAATAGGCTTATTTGCTTGATGAAAAATATTTAAAACATTGCGCCCCAATAGAGTTTGTATTTTGAAATGTGTTGATACATCATTGATTGTGTCGAATATCAGAAATAGCCTGAATTGTCTCTAAAATTTGTACTTCAGTATGTTGGCAAGAAATAAAAAATCGTAAACGGGCAGATTTTTCTTGTACGGCTGGGTAAAGAATTGGTTGTACATTAATTCCGCGCTCAAATAATGCAGTGGATAAACGTGCAGCCTTTACAGAGCTACCAGTAATAACAGGAATGACGGCTAATCCTGTGCTACTACCAGTATTTAGACCCGCAGCTTTTGCATGTTGCAAAAAGAATTTCCCACGCTCTTGTAACGTATTGACGCGTTCAGGTTCGCGTAACTGGCATTGCAAGGCTGCAAGCGAAGCTGCAGCAACAGGTGGAGAGATACCAACACTGTATAGGAATCCAGGAGCCATAAACTTTAAGTGTTCTATTAAAGCTGTTTCACCTGCGATATAGCCACCACAGCCAGCAAGTGATTTACTTAGTGTGCCCATCCATATATCGACATCTCTTCCATCTAAATCAAAGTACTCACGAATACCGAGCCCAGACTTCCCCATGACTCCGAAAGAATGTGCCTCATCGACCATTAGGAATGTTTTGTGTTTACGTTTGATTTCCACAAAACGTGGTAAGTCAGGGTAATCGCCATCCATGCTATAGATGCCTTCTAGCGCAATGAGTACTCGTTCAAAGTGTGGGCGCTGCTCTGTGAGAATGGTCTCTAATGCTGCGCTATCATTATGTGGAAAAGGTAGGCGTTTAGCGCCAGAAAGTATTATTCCTTGCAAAATACTATTATGAATAAGTTCATCGTGCAGGATAAGGTCTTTTGCACCGAATAAGTGGCCGATAGTGGTGACATTTGTTGCATGACCACTGATCAACACGATTGCATCATCAACTTTATAGGATGTAGCAATAGCCTGTTCTAACTGTCTATGAATAGGGCGTTCTCCAGATACGATTCGGCTTGCTGAAACAGATGTTCCATATTGATCAATGGCTTTCTTTGCTGCATTACTAACCTCAGGATGTCCTGATAGCCCAAGATAATTGTAGCTGGCATAATTAATATATTCTTGGCCGCCAATTTGGGTGCTGGCACCAGCAACTCCTTCGTGTAACTTGAAGAAAGGGCTATTTATATTTAATCGAGAAGCTCCTTCATTGATAATGCGAAGTTGCTGGTAGCCAGGGTGTAAATGAAAGCGGTAATGCTGTTCTGGAATTGTGGTGTTACGAGAAGATAAGTTGGCAGGTGTTGCATTACTTTTTTGCTCGCTTTGCTTGAGTTTGCGCTCAAGAGCTTGCTGAATCAGTTTATCTTTAATTTGAGAGGTAAGCCCAGGGAGTACTTTTCGTGACATATTATTTAATTATTTTGTGGTGCGTAGTCGCATTTGAAGATTGGACGTCAGCAGCTAGACTAGTAATCGATTCAGCAGATACTTCAGTATCATGCTGTGAGAAAGCCTGTTTTGTTTGGGCTATGATGGAGTCTGTATCCTCTTCTATTTCATCGCTTCCTTTTAATTGCAGTATGATACGTTCGGCTAATTTTACAATCGTTGGGTTTTGACTTAATGCCATTACGGGGAGTCGAGTACCAAAACGGGATTCAAGCGCAACAACTAATTCAACGCCCATTAATGAGTCTAAGCCCATATCATAAATAGAGCGAGTAGGGTCTATTTTCTCTGGTGAGATACGCAGAATTTCACCAATCTCACTCTTAAGCATTTCTATAAGTGCGGCTACTAACTCCGAGTCTGTTAGCTCTTCGAGCATGCGGTGAATATCATCTGCATTATCTTGGTCACTGTGGCTATCGCCAGCATGTAGCGCTAGTTCTTTGAATTTTGGTGTCTCTGAGCTAGGTAGGAATCGGGCTAATGCGTTCCAGTCTAGCTCCATCACACCAAGTCCTGAGTGGTCATTCATTAACATGCTTTCCAATACATCTAGGGCTACAGCAGAGTTGAGAGCAGATCCGCCCATACGGCTTTGCAAGGCTTCTTTGATTTCTTCGTTACGCGCTAAAAACCCTACATCATCAATTGCACCCCACCGAACACATGTGGCAGGTACTCCTATGCTGCGACGATGATTAGCTAAAGCTTCTAAGCAAGCATTGGCTGCCACATAATTACCTTGTCCAGGGTTTCCAAATAAGGTAGTTGCGGATGAAAATAGAATAAATAAATCGAGCTCTTTATCTAATGTTAATTCATGAAGGTACTGCGCGCCCAATACTTTAGGGGCAAGAACGCTATGAATTTGCTCAGCATCCATACTGCGTATCAGTCCGTCATTAATAACCGTCGCCGCATGAATAATTCCCTTGAGTGGCGGTAGTAACGTTGATATTTCAGTTAATAGTGCTGTAATAGCTGTTTTGTCGGTAATATCACATGACGCTGCATGGACATGAACACCTTGTTTTTCTAAATGAGCAATAGCAGAAATAGCTTCTTTAGAGCTAGGTCCACTACGGCTAATTAAAATGAGGTTTCGCGCTCCTTTACTGGCTAGCCATTCCGCTGACCTTAGGCCAAAACCACTGAGCCCGCCCGTCACTAAGTAAGCTGCATCAGCTGGAAGTGTTAGAGGAAGCTGAAGGGGAGGTGTTGAATTATGTACCTGACTAATGCCATTTCTATAGGTAATAATAATTTTCCCAATCTGACGCGCTTGTTGCATATAACGAAAGGCATCGACAATATCTTCGGCCTCAAAGGTATGGTATGGCAAAGGATTAAGTGTACCGTTTGCAAATAAAGCCATAAGCTCTGTGAATAAACTGGATGTGAGCTCTGGGCGCAGTTTCATCAGTTGGTCAGCATCGATGCCAAAATAGCTGATGTTATTACGAAAGGGCCGAAGGCCAATTTTGGTATTTTCGTAGAAATCACGTTTACCTAGCTCAAGGAATCGGCCAAAAGGTTTAAGTGCTCTAAAGTTACGGTTAATGGCTTCTCCTGCGAGGGAGTTAAGTACGACATCAACGCCTTGTTGATTGGTTTGTGCCAGAATTTTATCAGAAAAAGCGAGTGAGCGAGAATCAAAAATATAATCGACTCCTAGTAGCTTCAGAAAGTCACGTTTTTCATCGGTTCCCGCAGTAGCATAAATTTCGGCACCTAACCATTTGGCTATTTGGATTGCAGCAATTCCCACGCCTCCTGCTGCACCGTGAATGAGTATTTTTTCACCTGGCTGTAGTCGAGCTAAATAGTGTAGGGAATAATAGACAGTAAAAAAAGTACTAGGAATGGTCGCAGCAGCCTCGAAAGATATTCCATTAGGAATAGGGGCAATAGCATTGGCTTTAGTAATGATTTTGTTGCCAAAACTAGAGGGTCCAAACCCGACGACTTGGTCGCCAGGTGAAAATTCGCTATCAATACTGCCGGTGTTGAGTACGACACCAGAAAACTCTAGTCCTAAGGTCGGGCCAGAAAAGCCATTTTCTATGGCTTCATCTGAAAGCAGTCCCAACGTAAACATTACATCACGAAAGTTGAGGCCTGATGCATGAACTTCTATTTCAATTTCATCTGCGGCAGGTATCTTGCTGGGGTATGACTCCCAGCGTAAGTTCCGTAATTGCCCGGGGAATTGGAATCCAAGACGAACTGTTGAAGATTCTAATTCCTGGTGCTTTTTAGGCTCTGGTCTGGGTTCTAAATGTAAGCGTGGTGCGTAACGAGAGCCGTTTTTCGTCAGAATGATCTCCTGTTCAGTGTCAGGTTTTTCGAACTCTTTGATTAACGCGGCAATGAGCGTATCTATTTTTATAGAACTTTCTAGGTCAACTAAGCGGACAGTATAGTTGGATGATTCATTAATGAGTGTGCGACCAAACCCCCATAATGCAGCATCTACAGGAATAGGTGCTGTTGGAACTTGAGAGCGTTCATGTTTTGGTAATAATTCAGGATTTGCACCTGTTGTGATTAGCCAGCATGCTGTATTTGTGGACGTGGTTTCGCAAGCCTGAATAATATTGGCTGCAATGGTGCATCGAGTGACTTGTTGTTGTAAAACATAATCAGCTGGTGTGGAGCTGGACTCAGCTAGTAAACCGGCTAAATGCACGATACCATCAATCTCACCATAGCTTTTGGTAACCTCTAATAGTAAAGGATTAAGGGCATCAGCATCGTTAGGTTGTGATTGTATGACAATGTCACCCAGTGCTTGTAATTTTTTTGTTAAATGATCCGATATCTGAGCAGAGTAACCGCTGTCATCAGCAAGTAAAATCCAATTGCGCGAAACCGTTGTACTAGATGCAATAGATAATGGTTTTTGCTCTGTTAATTGAGCTAATAGTAAATAAGAGCTTGGCTGCGTAGCATCCGAGGATAAATCAATAATATTTGTATTTAAAAAACCTTGTAACTGTAATTGCTGTTCCCAGAATTCAGCCGGTTGTTGGTTTGATAGCCATGTGCCATTTTTAGCAAAAGACCAATTATTTAGTTGTCCGCCAAAAACAAAGTCAATCCAGCGCGCAGGGTGTTGTCCGATAACAACTAAAGAGCCATTGGGCACAAGGTGCTCTCGAGCATAGTTTAATGCTGCTAAGGTTTTTTGTGGTGAATTAAAATCAAGAGTGATAATAGCAATTTGACAAGTACCTGAACTAGGTACGGTTTCAGCTGAATAGTCAATTAACTGTGTGTCAATAAGAGGAAAGCGTTCTTTGATCCGAGAAGCGTCCTCTATTGTTGTGCTTGACGTGCTAGCAAAAATATAATCGCCAGATTTGAAATCTATGCTGATGCAGACATCAATAGCAAAGGAAGGTGATCCCTCGCTAATTTCTATGATGCCCAAGCGTTGCCCTTCGGGAAGGCTTGCGCTTTCTTCAGTAATTAAACGACGTAACGTTTGACCGATTTTTTGCTGGCATTCAGCTCCAAGTGCTTGTTGAGTTAAGCTTGTTAGTGTAGATTCTTGAGGGCAAAGTTGGCTGAATGAAAGGCTCCCATCTAAAAGTGAATGGAGGTGCATGCCGATACGGCCAACTGAATGAATAATTTGGAAGTAATCAGGGTAATCCGCAATCAGACTGTTCCAGATATCTTGTGCCGATATTTGAAAGTCTTGGTCTGAAGAAATACTCCAAATATCATCGCTAAATGAAATTGACTGGTCGTTCTTAGATAAAGCCAATAGATGGCTTAAGAAATGCTCAATTTCTGGAGTAGTCTGCTGGTAAATATTAATATCTTCTGAGGATAGAGATTTTCCATCAACAGATAATAGTTGTAGAGCTTGCTGAGTAAATTGGCTGCAAAGGCTGTCTAGTAAAGGCTCTACTTCTTCCGAGTAGCGGCGGAGAGAGTTATTAAATGTGGCATGCTTTGCTAATTGAGTTGCTGCTATTTGAATGTTTTCAAAGCGAGATGTCGGTATTGCAGCAATGGCTAGTGCGTGCGGGACTGGTTCACTGTGATAATCAAGGAAGCGTAAGTGATCCGCAGCATTGGTGCTTAAACGAATACTGCGGAATCGTGTATCTTTAATAACTGCTATGGCTAATCCATCAGCATCAAAAATAGTGAATTCTGCACTAAGAGAGCGCTGTGTTCTACGAAGTAAGGTGGCGCGAGCACTACTTGGTTTGGACTTACTTGCTCTGAATGCGATTCTACCCATTTTAGTAGGGACAAAGGTCACACCTTCATGAATACCTACTTCTTCTTTTAATAACTGGAAGATTAACTGAAAAGTACAGTCTAGAATAGCCGGGTGCAAGTGCATGGTAGCTAGTTCACTACTAATGCTTTCTGGTATTTTTAATTCTGCAAAGACTGAGTTTTTTTCTATCCAACCTTGGTGAATACACTGAAATGCAGGGCCGTAGGCTAAGCCAGAGGCCAATGTTAGCGCTTGATGACTGTCGCTATTGAAGTCAGCGGAGTGTTTCGGGAGTTGTAGGTTTTCGTTGCGAAGTAATATATCGCTAGGTTCGCTTAGAATACGGCCTTGAGTATGCAGCGTCCAGTCGTCTTCGCTAGAAATGTCTCTGCTTTTGAATGTCCAGCTGCCATCTTGTGCATTGATGTTAAAGCGAATGAGTTTAGCTTGATCGGCACTAAGGAGTAAGGGCGAGTATATCTCAAGCTCTTCAATTTCGGCAATATTGTCTGGCAACCAAGCTAATGTTGCCGCTAGAGCAAGTTCAGAATAGCCGGAACCAGGAAAAACAGTTGCATCTCCGACTACGTGATCAGCTAAAGTAGGGTTAAGCTGTGTATCGAGCTGATTTTCCCAAGTAAGCTCATGTTGTTGAAGAGGGTAGCCTAAGAGGGGGTGGATTTTTCGTCGCTCAAGTAAACCAATAGATTCTGACGTAATGGGGTGCCAATGACGTTCGCGCTGCCAAGGGTAGTTTGGCAATTGCACGAATGATCCTACCGTTGGAAAACTGTATTGCAAATCAACACTTGCGCCAGCAATTGTAGCCTGACTAGCTGCAGCTAAAATACGTTGCCGAGTATCTTCATCACGAACAACAGTAGGAATGATGCACCCTTCAGTTTTTGATTCTTTTAAACTGTCATTGATATAACTACGTAAAACAGCATGCGGACCTACCTCAATGAAGATATTATGATCACCTTTTATGATGCTTTTGATAGTTTGCTCAAATAATACAGGTTTGCGAATATTATGCCACCAGTATTCTGCATTGAGTTTTGTTCCTGCTAGTATCGAGCCTGTTACACTTGAATAAAACGGGATAAGCGTTTTTCTTGGTTTAAGTGTGGCTAATGTTTGTTTGATACCTGATTCAATTTCGTCCATGGCTGAGCTATGAAATGCGTAATCAAGCTCTAGGCGTTTATTGAATATGTCTTGCTTGGTTAAAGCTGATTCTAGGCGTGTTAATAATTCTGGACAGCCAGCAATAGTAACGCCGCGAGAGCTATTTATTCCGGCAATAGCCAATGACGAGCTAAGCTCCAATGTATCGAGTAAATTCTGGGTAGCTTCTAGCCCTAGTCCCACTGCAGTCATTTTACCTTTACCTTTGGTCATTCCTTGGTAGTGGCTGCGGTGATAGATGACAATCACCGCCGCTTCAAGCGTTAGCGCCCCAGCAGCCCAGGCTGCCGCGACTTCACCAACACTGTGGCCGGCAACTGCACTAGGTGAAATTCCTTGGTGGCGAAGTAGTTGTGTAACGCCCACTTGGAGGGCAAATAAAGCAGGTTGGGCAATTTCTGTATATTCATAGCGATCTTGACCATTCTTGCCTGCCAATTCATCTTCTAATGAATAATCGGAATAACGTTGAAATATAATGTCAATTTCTTGGACGCTGGCTCTGAATAATGGTTCTTCTTCTAATAATTGCTTACCCATCTTTAGCCATTGAGAGCCATTGCCTGAGTAAATGAAGGCTGTACCAGAAGGTGACTGTAAGACTGTGCCCGACTCTACAGTGGATTGCTCGTTTTCATCATTAGAGAAATTTAGTAATGCTTTTGCAATAGTTTTTGTAGATTTTCCGTAGACGACTGCTCGGTGTTCGTGCCATTCCTTTTTAAATGAAGTACTGTAAGCAATATCGTAGAGTGCGCTTTTAGGTTGGTTTTCTAAGAACTGGGAGAGCTTTAAACTTGCAGCTTTTAGTGCAATATCAGTTTTAGCAGATAATATAATGGGTAAGCTGTTAGATGTTGATTGGCTTTGATATTCTGGTTTTTTTTGCTCATGGCTTTCAATAATGACATGTGCATTTGCACCGCCAAAGCCAAAAGAGTTTACTCCGATAATGAGTTTGCCCGCGTCTTTAAGTTTGCGTTGTTTGGTGACGACTTCAATATTCCAATCATCAAGCTGAATGTTTGGGTTAAGCTTTTTAATGCCTATAGTGGCGGGGATCGCACGGTGCTGGATGCAATAAACAGCTTTTGCTAATCCAGCTATTGCTGAGGCTGCTTCAAGGTGGCCAAGGTTGCTTTTTATAGAGCCGATAGGTAGTGGATTGGTTTTGCTGCGTTTTTTTCCTAAAGCAGAGCCAATAGCTCTTGATTCTACTGGGTCGCCAACAGCTGTTCCTGTACCATGGGCTTCAATATAGGTAATCGCTTCAGGGTCAATATTAGCTTGCTGATAAACCTTTTGCAAAAGGTCGGCTTGTACTTGTGCGCTGGGCATTGTGATGCCAGATTTGTGACCATCAGTATTGTTAGCGGAATTGGCGACAACAGCCATAATTGAATCGCCATCAGCCACAGCTTGGTCATAATCTTTAAGAAAGAACATGCCGCCACCTTCAGATCGGACATATCCATCGGCAGAAGCATCAAAAGGGTTGCATCTGCCATGTGGTGAGAGCATGGATGCTTTAGAAAAAATGATAAAGCCATAGGGGTGTATGTGTAAGCTAACGCCGCCAACTAGGGCTTGAGAGCTTTCGCCAGAACGAATTGAGTTACAGGCTTGATGAAATGCAACCATAGAAGATGAGCAGGCAGTATCAATAACCATACTTGGACCGCGCAGATCCAGAACATAGGATACACGGTTAGCCGCAATGCTTGCGGTAGTGCCTGTAGCTGTTACCGAGTCGATTGCAGATAAGTCATCCGCTAGGCGACTAGCATAATCGGTGCTTGCCATACCTATGAAAACGCCACATTGACTACCGCTAAGTGTTGAGGGTTTTACACCTGAATTTTCTAAAGCCTCCCAGCTCATTTCTAACAGCAACCTTTGTTGTGGGTCCATTAAGGCTGCTTCTCTAGGTGATATGCCGAAAAAACCCGCATCGAATTGAGAAATATCACCAATAGATCCAGCTGCAAAAGAATAGCTAGTGCCTGGGTTCTTTTTATTTGGGTGCTGGAATGTATCTTTTGCCCAGCGCTCGGAATCTACTTCTGTTATAAGATTCCTTTCATCAAGAAGGTCTTGCCATAAGTGGTTGGTATCAGTATCGGGTAGGCGGAGGGAGCAGCCAAGAATTGCAACACGTTTTATCATAAAGCTATAGACTTAAAGTTGATTTGGTTTAAATGGTTTTTTATTTCTGAAGGGGAAAGAATGCTAATACTAATCGATTTATATATACTATTGTAATTAAATGAACCATCATTTCTGCATGTTCTAGGCAGGAATGGTGGCGTTGACCCTTAACTTAATAGAAATCATCCTACGCAAACAGTAAAATAATTACTGCCTATGGACTTAACGTAAATTATACGTAATTTTTAATCTAAAATGGTTTTTATTATGGTGGTAGTACGCTAAAATAAACAAATGGTTTGTAAGTAGGTGGTTGAACTTAAGTTTTGTGCCGATATTTTCGAGTCCTACGATGAAATATTTAATATTAAGAGTGAAAACACTAAGTGTCTAATAATCAACACATTCCCCGGTCCTCTCTCACTATTACATTAGCGGTATGGAAGGCTCTTTTTCTTCGTGAGGCACTCAGCCGCATTTTTTCTGGACGAGCTGCTTGGTTTTGGTTGCTAGCAGAACCTGTTTTTAATGTTGCTTATATGGTTGTGATTTTTACAGTAATAAGAATGCGAGTTGTCGGAGGTATTGAAACGGCAGTCTGGCTTGTGCTCGGAATGTTGGGTTTTTTCATGTTTCAGCGTACTTCTTCGCAGCTTATGAATGCTATTAAAGCTAATCAAGCGTTATTTGCTTATCGGCAAGTTAAGTTGATCGATACATTAATGGTACGTGCTGGACTTGAAGGGTTTCTTATGATTTTTATTGCCTGTATCTTGCTAACTAGCTTAGTTATTTTAGGGTATTCAGTGATGCCCGCTGATCCATTGCTTATGCTCGGCGCATTTTTTGGTCTTTGGTGTATAGGTGTGGGTTTTGGACTTATCACTTCAGTGGTAATCGCGATGTTACCAGATCTTGGTAAAATTATTAAATTTATTATGAGACCGATGATGATAATTTCGGGTGTGATTTTTCCTCTTTCTTCGTTACCTCCTCAGATTCGTGAATGGCTCATGCTTAATCCTGTCGCCCACGGGATAGAGTCTATGCGCTTGGGTTTTTCGCCGTATTATCATGCTGTTCCTGAATTAAATATTGGCTACATTTTTAGCTTTGCGTTAGGCAGTGTTTTTTTTGGCTTGGCGTTACATCGACGATTTGCTATAAAATTAGTTACTAAATGATTATTATTAATGATGTATATAAACGCTATAAATCAGAGCGAGAATCAAGTGACTGGGTATTGCATGATATTAACCTTACTATACCCTCTAATGTAAGTGTGGCTTTGATTGGTGCAAATGGGGCCGGTAAGTCAACTTTGATGAGTCTTATTGGTGGTGTAGATAAGCCAAATAAGGGTACTGTCGAGCGGCACTGTCGAGTATCTTGGTCTATGGGGTTTGGAGGTGGATTGCATGGTGCACTGACGGGGCGACAAAATGCTAAGTTTGTATGTCGAGTACATGGGTATGAAGATGACATTAAGGCGCGTTTAGCCTATATTCAGGATTTTGCAGGAATAGGGGATGCTTTTGATCGGCCTGTTAAAAGCTATTCTGCAGGGATGAAATCACGGTTACAGTTTGGCTTGTCATTGGCTTTTGACTTTGATGTGTACTTATCCGATGAGGTTACATCAACGGGAGATGCTGCTTTTAGGAAAAAAGCTGCGGATTCTTTTAAAAAACTAGCAGATCATTCAAGCATTATAATGGTTTCTCATGATGAAGGAACGCTTAAGGAGTTTTGTACAGCAGGTATTTTGATTGCGGATGGTGCTGCTCATTGGTTTGACCATATTGATGATGCATTAAAATCGTATAAGGACGGCAGGCCCAAGTGACTAAAATAATAATAAACAATAGTGAAATGCAAAAGAAAATAAAATCAGCCATAAAGTGCTGTAACAGTATTGTTGGTGTGGCTATTATTACATCGGTTCTATCGACGGTCTATTGGGTATTGATTGCTTCTGATCGTTATGTATCTGAAGCACATATTATCATTCAAAGTACTAGTTTAGGTGGTGGGCAGACAGTTGACTTCGCTAGCTTATTAGGTGGAGGCAGTGGTGGAAATCAAGCAGACCAATTATTATTGCGCGACCATTTACTTTCGGTTGACATGCTCAATAAACTAGATGCGCAATTAAAATTACGTCAGCATTACAGTAATGACGAGTATGATCTCTTTTCTCGTATGTGGTCTCAGGATGCAGAGATTGAAAAATTTCATAGCTATTACCTAACACGAGTTACTATTGAATACAATGAATATGTTGGTGTGCTAGTTATTAAATCTCAAGCTTACGATGCTGAAACTGCCTATGCTATTTCCTCGCTGTTAGTGAGTGAAGGTGAAAACTTCATGAACAAAATGGCGCATAGCTTAGCAGAAAACCAAGTTTTATTTTTGGAAACGCAAGTGTCTGATATTAATAAAAGATTTATGGACGCAAGTCAAGCCGTGCTGGCTTATCAAGATGAAAAAGGTCTGGTGTCACCTAAAAGCACCACTGAAAATATTGTGGGAATTATTGCTAGTCTGAGGGTTCGTTTTACTGAACTAGAAACTGAATTAAGTACTGATCAAGCTTATTTGGTGCCAGGACACTCTAAAATTGTGCAAATTAAGCAACAGATGAAAGCAGTACAAAAACAGATTAAACAAGAACAAAATAAACTTGCATCAAGAGAAGGGCGAGCACTGAATAGTGATGTAATGGAATTTCAGCGCTTAGAAATGGAAGCTGAATTTATTCAAGATATTTATAAAACAGCATTGGTGGCGTTGGAAGGTGGTCGAATTGAGGCAACGCGTACCATAAAAAAAGTAACGGTTTTGCAATCACCAACTCAGCCAGAGTATTCCTTAGAGCCGTGCCGTTTATACAATACGACGGTATATATATTGATTATCCTGCTTTTGTCGGGTATCGCTAATTTATTACTCGCTATCGTACGTGACCACAAGGATTAAATGTAATGACTAGAGATTTATTTAAACTAATTATTATTAGTTTTTTTCTTATTGCTCTAATGCCTGCACAAGCAGCTAGTAGTGATCCTTATGGTACGAGAACTGCATTAAGTCTGCCAATAGCAGATAGCAAAGATAGGGCACAAAAATTACCCTTATCCCCTCCAGAAAAAACTGAAACAAGCGAAGTTGATATACAAAATTTAGATTACTCTGCGAATATTGAAAGTGATATATTTGGTGCTAACCTTTTTACAGGGGCTTTCGCGAAGAAAGGGGCTATTCAGTTTAATCCTGATTATCTCGTTTCTGTGGGCGATAATATTAAAGTTCGCTTATGGGGTGCTTTTGAATTTGACGGGTTACTTACAGTGGACCCTAAAGGAAACGTTTTTCTTCCACATGCTGGTCCCATTCAGATGCTGGGTATCCGCAATAAAGAAATTCAAAAGGTTGTGGAAGCTGCAGTGGCTAAAGCGTTTCGTTCAAATGTTTATAGTTATGCCAGTCTTGCTGCTGCTCAGCCAGTGCGTGTCTTTGTTAGTGGGTTTGTTAATCGTCCAGGTCTTTATAGTGGAACCAGTATGGATAGCCTTTTACATTACCTAGATCAGGCAGGGGGGGTAGATCTAGAGCGAGGTTCCTTTTTATCCATACAGGTTAAGCGGGGGCAACAAATTCGGGTGACAGTCAATCTCTATCAATTTTTACTTAAGGGAATCATTCCACAAATACAACTGGGTGATGGTGATGTAATATTTGTTGCTGCGCGTCAATTTACAGTTAAAGTTAGTGGGCTAACAGGTAATGCCAAGCGCTTTGAGTTTAAGGTAAACATGCATACAGTCGAAGACCTTATGCGGATTGCCAAACCTTATCCAGAAGCAACACATGTGAGAATTATTCGTAATGTTGGAACCGTGAAAAATATTGAATACTTCCCCTTAGTTGAAGCGGCTAATGTGAATATAGAAGATGGTGATGAAATAGAATATACGGCGGATAAAAAACCTGGAACTATTAGCGTTCGTGTTGAAGGTGAAACATTAAGTGTACAAGAGTATGTTTTGCCTTATGGTGCGCGTATAGGTGAATTATTAAAACAGGTTAAGTACTCTGATCGTGCCGATATAAATAGTGTGCAGCTTTTCCGTAAGACAGTGCAAGAACGGCAAAAAGCTATGATGGAAACAACAATTAAACGCTTAGAAACTAGCTTATTAACGGCTAGATCTGGTACTGCCGAAGAATCTGATTTACGTAAGAATGAAGCGGAACTTATGCTGCAATGGGTAGAGAGAGCTAAAAACATTGAACCATCAGGGCAGGTTGTATTAACTCATGCTGATAATGTTAATGAATTATTGTTGGAAAGTGGTGATATTATCCGAATTCCTTCTATTGATAATTTAGTTTTTGTTAGTGGAGAAGTCTTATTTCCTAATACCATTGCCTTAGACTCAGAAAAAGGCATCGAAGATTACATACAAATTGCAGGTGGCTATTCGCAGAATGCAGATACCTCTCGTATCATCATAGCGCATAGGGATGGAAGTTTTGAAGATACAGAAGAACATTCTGGGTTATTTGATGCAGATATAGTTATCAGGCCTGGTGATGAAATTCTTATTTTACCTAAAGTAGACCAGAAATACCGCCAGCTATTTAAAGAATTCTTTGCTATGTTTTATCAATTGGCATTGGGTGTCGGGGTGATGATGAGATAGTTGAACCGGAGCGCTTAATTAATTCGTCGGTCCGAGTGGTGTGAATCTTTGGGCGTGGATGTCCCAAGGTGATTTATACTGAGGATGACACGCCAAGATAATATCACATCAGAAATTGCTAACTTTTATCAACCTGTGGTTTGTATAGAACCATGTAACTTCAATGTAAAAATAATGACTATAAAATTAATTTTGTCGAGTATAGAGGGTTGTAACTTAAACGAATTGAATGCTCTTTGGTCAGTATTAACTAATAAACCAAATGGTGATGATACTTATGCAAGTAATATCGAGGGGCAGTGTGATAGCAAAGTAAGTACCGATTTGCTTTTAAAAGAACAATCATGGGAATTTGTTCCACCGCTTTATCTGGATGCTAGCCAAGAGAGTAATGCTAAACACCTACTGTTTTATAGGAACCCTATCGTTGGGTTAGGTTTAGCAATTAGTCAAGGGAAGTCGCTTAATGGTTATATTAATGCTTGGCTAGGTTCCTCTCGTTGTTTAATAGGATTTCAAAAATTAAATAGACAAAATTCATTGTTAATTGATTACGATGCTTTTCTTGCTAATCCTTCTGCATTGTTCAAGCACCTTAATAATATAGGAGTAGACTTTAAGGCAGAATTATTTTCTGGAATAAGTCTGCCTGAGGCTCAGGCTATTGATGGGCATGGTTTTTTAACAGGGGCTATTCTAATTAGTCAGCATAGAGAGCTTAAGCAAACCTTAATAGAGTTACAAGCAAGCTCAGTTTTGTTTAAAGACTGGGAAAAACCATCGTTAAAACAAGCTTTCTCAGCAATTGAGCAATATCAGGGGTTAGTTGTTCAGTTTCAAAACCAAGACCGGTTAGTTAAAGAGCTAATGGATAAGATTGAACAGCAAGCTGGTTCAATGCTGGTATTAGAGTCCAAACATAATGAAATACAATTACAATTAACGAGTGCTAATAAAGCATCTGAACAGCTTCTGCTTGAAAATAACAATAAAGATCAGGCGCTTCTCTCTTTGAAGGACCGAGACTCAGAAAATGAATTGCTAGTACTGCAACTGCATCAAGTGCAAGAAGAGCTTGAGAAAATCTACTTAGATAAAAAAGCATTAGAACGAAGTACTCAAGAGAACAAGACTTTAGAAGAGAAGCAAACAAGCATCTTAACTGATATGCGTAATGAAACTAAGGGATTAAAACAAACAGTATCCGCATTGCAATATGAGCAAAGTGAAACGCGGTCAGAAAATGAATTACTAGTACTGCAACTGCATCAAGTGCAAGAAGAGCTTGAGAAAATCTACTTAGATAAAAAAGCATTAGAACGAAGTACTCAAGAGAACAAGACTTTAGAAGAGAAGCAAACAAGCATCTTAACTGATATGCGTAATGAAACTAAGGGATTAAAACAAACAGTATCCGCATTGCAATATGAGCAAAGTGAAATGCGGTCAGAAAATGAATTGCTAGTATTGCAACTACATCAAGTACAGGAAGAGCTCGAATATTACTATTTAGATAATGAGAAATATAAAAATACAGTTAAGCAATTAAAAACAAGATTAGTTACTAGGACTTCCAAAAAAGAAAAAACGAAAGTTAACAAAAATGAATTAAGAGCTCTTTTTAATAAAGAATGGTATAAAAAACAGACAGGTAAAGTGTTTAGGCCACTTTCGCATTACTTGTCAAAAGGAAGAAAAAGCCAATTAAACCCTCACCCGTTATTTGATGCAAAGTATTATATTAAGCATAACTCCTTAGACAATTTAAAACAAAACCCATTAATACATTTTTTAAGCATAGGCGCTATTAATGGCTTATCACCACACCCACTTTTTGATGTCGAGTGGTATATGGAAATGAATCCAGATGTCGCTGAAAGGGGGATAAACCCTTTAGTGCATTACATAAAATTTGGCGGTTTTGAAGAAAGAGACCCTTGCCCCAGTTTTAGTTCACAAGCCTATTTGGACAGTTATCCTGATGTTCAGCAATCCGCTATAAATCCATTGATACACTATATAGTATTTGGGAAAAATGAAGACCGTATAACTACCCCAAGTAGAGCGAAGTAATAGTTTAATGGTCGACTTGTATGTTACTCAAAAAATAGTCATAGTTGATCCTGCTTTTAGTATTTCTAAAGGGCATCACGAAGGGTTTTTTCAGCGGATAGTGAACAGCTCATTATTGAATAATTACCAGTTAAGCTATGCAGTTGATCGGGCTATAAGCGAAGAAGGCATAAAAAAGCTTGAAATGTATAGTATAGAATTTAATCAAGTTTTTGATATTGATTTTTATGAAATCTATAACTCAAGTGTCTTTAAAATTGATGGAATAAACTGTAAAATTAGGCGATTAGCACAGCAGTTTATAAACTTATTTCTAATTTATAAAAACAATAATGTTGTATTTTTATATCACACTTTATATTGGGATCATGCTTTAGCTTTATCTTTAGCATTACAGTGTTATGAAAAGAAAGAAAGCTATAAGGCAAGGTCAGTTAAGCATTTGCTATTTTTTATGTTTCACCCTGGTATAGATCGGGCAGGTGAAACTAATAATACAAGGAATCTGTTATATTTTAAAATGGCTCTAAGAGGGCTAACTAAAATAAAATCAGCTTATCTTTTTACGAGTAATGCGGAGTATTTAGTCGCCTACAATAGGCTTGCTAGGAAAGGCGGGATGAACAACTCTAATATCGTTCAACTACATCCTAATCCATTTGCAGATTACACTAGATTTAATGAAAGATATTTAAAGAGCACGGTAAAAACAAGAAAGCTAAGCCAAATATTACTTTATATGGGGGAAGCTAAGTTAGAAAAAGGTTTTACGCATCTGCCGGCAAGAGTTGAACAGTTTTTACAGGTATGCTCAGAAAATGAAAAAGTTATAATACAATTTACCGTTGATTTTCCGATCAATCCCACTTTAAAAAGTGTCATTGATCGGCTTGTACTGCTTGCACAAAAAAATACTCGATTAATACTGCATGATCATTTTTGGACTGAGAAAGAGCTTCAGTACCAGTTGAATAAGACGAGTTTGTTTGTTTTGGATTATAATGTTTTGCAATATAAAAACAAAACATCGGGTGCTCTGTGGCTAGCAGCAGCATGGTACATTCCTGTTTTAGGCAATAAAGATTGCTGGTTAGCTAGGGAAGCAGATCGCTTAGGTATTATTTATAAAGAAATTAATCAATTAACCGACCGGCGATCATTGATGAAAGTATTGAATAATAAAATAACAAAACCAACAGAATATGCAAAAGAGATTGCTCAACCTTTTGATCAATGGTTAATGGCGCAAATAACGGATAAATAGTAATGACTATGAGCTTGTGGAACGGCTGTGATAATATTATTCTATGGGGTGTTGAACGTGCTTTAGCATATAACTTGCTTGACCTATTGCAGCATCAAAATGTGCATGCATTAGTGCCAAGAGCTGAGTTAAAACATGCTTTAAAGAAAAAGCTTGAAGAACAAGGTTTTGATGCCGTCTTGAATATTGAACAGGCTTATCTAAATGATAAAGACGGGGAGGCTACTTTAAGAGAATTCAGTCTTCCGCAAATGAATAGCTTAAGCGCACCGAGTGGTGTTTTTAATATGTACCCTGGACTAAAACAGCTGCAAATGCAATCTGTTAAGTGCTTAAGCCCAAATAGCTTGTTAGCTGCTTATGAATTATCTGAACAAGTGGAATCCACGCTTTGGTTAGAAGTGAATGGTCAAATCACTTCTACATTAGCCGCTATGATTGAGAGTAAAGCAATCCACCTATTCTCAATATTGTTTGTTTTTATGCCTGATAAAGCATGGTACGAATCAGAAATAGATGCTGAAAAATTAATTCAACGACTTAAGCAGATTGGTTACGATGTTTCAAATAAAAATGTCGATTTAGAAAGTGATCAGTGTTTATATGAGTTTACTCGGCACCCATTTGTGTTGAAAAATAAAGAATTAGAACAGCAAGCAAAACTCGCCACTAAACGGCAAACACAGATAGACGTACTGACTGCTGAACGTGATACACAAGCTAAAGCAGTGGCTGAAAAACAATCGCAACTACAACAAGTAAATCAAGCGAAAGAGCAACAAGCAAAACTCGCTACTAAACGGCAAACACAGATAGATGTACTGACTGCTGAACGTGATACACAAGCTAAAGCAATGGCTGAAAAGCAATCGCAACTACAACAAGTAAATCAAGCGAAAGAGCAACAAGCAAAACTCGCCACTAAACTGCAAACACAGATAGACGTACTGACTGCTGAACGTGACACACAAGCTAAAGCGGTGACTGACAGTCATAAAAATAAAGACCTTGCTATTGCTACTTTAACACAAGAAAAAGACGAATTAATACTACGTCTAACATTGCTTGATACAGAAATTGTTAGAGTGGAAGCTCAATTAGAATTAGTAAAAGATGTGGTGTTGCGTGAAAAAGCCTTCTAATAAAGAAAACAAGCGATTGAATAGCGAAAACAATAAACTAGATAGTCATTTAAATAAAAAAAGGGATATTCCATCATTCAACAACCTGAAAATATTTCAGCAGATAAAGTAATGTCAACGGAAAAAAGGAAAGAAGACATTATTACTCAAAAGCTTGAAACCTCAACTACCACTAACTTATTATCAGCAAAAGAAAGTTGGGACAGTGGTGAATGGCAGGCTTTAGTTGATATAGATATACAAGCGAATCATAACCACCCTGATGTAGAAAAGCTTGCAGCATTAAAGGCGGCTGCTTATCAACAATTAGATGATATTGAAAATAGCAAAATATACTTCAAATTAGCTAAAGATCTAGGCTGTGATAATTACTTTATTTCTCAATTGTTAGTCGCTGGTATTCATAATTCATTAGGAAGGGTGGCAGCACTTAAACAAAATAACGACAGAATGTTATCTCATTTTACAGCTGCGGTTGATGCCGGTGGGGGAAACCAAAAAACAAAACTTGCAATGCATGCGCGTTCAGTTAAAGAAGTAGCAAGGCTAGGGTTATTGCAGCAAGCAGAAAAATCATTATCAAGCAAAAAAGAACAGATAAATTTGTTGCGAACGAGTGAAATTGAAATAATAAATCCCGAGCTTCGGGACGAAAAGAAATCAACAGTAGTTAAAGATAAAGCACTGGGTATTAAGTGTAATGTTTTTCCTAGAGTCATATGTTTAACATTGCCAGAACAAAGGAGGAGACAGCTTAATACCGTAAAGGAATTTCAAAAAGTAGGAATCGCTAGTTATGAATTTTTTATAGGTTATCAAGCTCATTCTAAAGAGGTAATTGATGCGTTTTCTAAAAAACGAATAAAGTCTTACCCCAATTGCTTTCGCTGTGGCGAGCGGGATTGCGGAAAAAATGACTGTAATAATATTTTACTACCAGAGCAAGTTTCGGTCGCACTTGGTTATCAAAACATATTTAAAACCATACTTGAAGGTGACGATGATTTTGTAGCAGTATGTGAAGATGATATTGTTTTTTCTGTCTATGCTAGATCAATAATGACATCTGAAAATTTTGAAAGGTTAATAGTGGGAAGTGGAATAAAATCAGTCCAGCCCACATTAATCCAACTATCAACAGCGACGGTTGATAAAGAATTGTTTAGCCAAGAAAAAAAAGAGTTAATTTTTAATAATGATAAAATAATATCAAATTCATTTTTTCTTGTGAATAAATCATTTGCGAAGCTTGCATACCAAAGGTTAGAAAAAATAGACCATACTGCGAGTATTATGATTCATGATTTTATTGCTAATATAGTAGGAGTGAAATATTTTACATTAAAGGTACCTCTTGCAACTGATGGGTCATCTGGTTTGATGAATATCCCTTCTTTAGTTTTACCTACTCTTGGCTATGTTGGTTTTTTAAAAAATAATAAAGATGCTCAAGCTTCTAACGAAGCAAATAATTTACATAAGTATCAAAAAAAAGCAATAAGTAGAAGGTACTCTATTATTGGTTCTCCGCGATGCGGTAGTCATTATGTGAGTTCATTTCTTAAAAGAAATGGATTAGATATAGGACATGAAAAAATAGGAAAAGATGGTGTTTGTGCTTGGCAATATACGGTTGATTCAGATTGTTATCCATATATTGACGATAAAAAGTCAAAATCATCTTATTTTTTATATTTTGATGAGTTGTTGTTATATGTAAGGAACCCATTAGATGCAATACCTTCTCTTATAATTGAAAATCAATATGCACCTTTGTCGTATTCATTTCGTCGGGATCAGATAAAAAAAATTGTAGGTGTAAATCTAGATAGCTTTTCAAACCCTGTTGAAAAAGCGATAAGAAGTTATGTGCATTGGTATCAAATAGCACTAGCACGTAAACCTATGGCAATATTGCGTGTAGAGAATTTTTTAGAAGATTGTCAATTACACTTTAATGATTACCAACTTCAGCATTTTGATATCAGTAAGGCAAGTAGTGGTGCTGGTAAGTTATATTTAGGTGCTAAGCATAAACCAAAAACTTTAGAGAAGAACTGGGAAAAACTAATTTCTAAAGAAAGTTTATCTCTTCTAATAGATGTTAGTAAGACATTAGGATACAAAGCAGAATAGAAAATATAGCTATGTTAAAATCTTTATTTCAGTAAAATAACGATAGCTAATTCTAAGCCCCCCCCCGTTATTTTTCGGATAAATAGGATAAAAATGAGTACTAAATCATCAGTATTAAGTAAAATTCACGAGTATGTAGAAAAAGAAAACTATAGTAAATCTAATGATTTAATCGATGAGCTATGTAAAAACAAACTAACCAGCTATTTTTCTTGTAAATTTTGTAAAGAAATTTCTAAGAAAGGAGGTGAATTATCTAAAAATTTCTTTGGGGAGAAATTTTTTTTTACGGTAATTACAATTAACTTTAATAACCTTATTGGATTAGAAAAAACAATTAATTCAGTTATTGGGCAATCAGTTAGAAATAAGATTCAATATGTTGTTGTTGACGGAGGGTCAACAGATGGATCGTTGGAATATATAAAAAAACTAGAATCAAAAATTGATATCGCTATATATGGTAAAGATAAAGGGATTTACGATGCTATGAATCGTGGCTGTGAATTCATTAATTCTGAATATACTGTCTTTATGAATTCAGGAGATTGTTTTGATGATTTTAATGTTGTTGATAAAATACAACAAATTATATTAAAACAATCCGTTTTACCAGGAGCCGTCTATGGAAAAACAAGGAGAGAAACGGGTGATGTTTGGATTACGCACGAAGTACCTGATATTTGGAAAGGAATGATATGCTCACATCAATCAATATTTTTACGATCAATTAATTTAATTAACAATCCATTTGACACGAGTCATAAGGTGGTGTCAGATTTTGAGGTAATATATAAAACCTTTTTGAAAGGTCAGGTATTTGTGGATTCAAATATTGTTGTTGCCCATATTGAGGATCCTGGTGTATCAGGAGATTTTAAAGCGAGAACTATTGAAAGGTGGGAAGTTGTAAGAGAAAATCTTCCTCCTAATGTAACTAAAGAGGATGTAGATGAGTTCTACCAAACCTTGTTATCTAATGAGGAGGGCAAAGGAGGTGCGCATGGGCATAAACCTAATCGCTTGCACTATGAACTTTTTGGAAATATACAAGAACGCGTTATATTTTTAATTTCTATGCCACGTTCTGGATCAACCTTATTACAAAGGATTTTGGAAAAAAGCGGACAGATTTCTTCCTTGGGTGAATCTTGGGTGATGTTGCCATTAGCATCAATCTATAATGATAATTTAATTACTGCTAAATATTCACAAGATTTGAATATTAAAGCAAAAGACGAATTTATTCAGGAAATTGAAGATAATGAGATAATTTTAAAGGCACAGAGAACCTATGCAGATACAATTTATTCCAATATAGTAAAAAAATCTAAAAAAAAATATTTTCTAGATAAAACACCAAGATATATTTATATTGTTGATGAGTTACAAAAAATTTACCCTAATGCTAAATTTATAGTGTTACTTAGAGAACCAGCGGCAGTAATATCCTCTTATGCACACACATGGTTTAAAGGATCATATTCAGGTGTTTTGAATGATCAATATTGTAAATATGATATAACTGATGGTTTTGATAAGCTGGCAAATTTTGCACAATCAGATTTTAAAAATAAATTTACTGTTAGATATGAGGATTTAGTTTCTAATCCTGAGAATATAATGCAAGGGTTATGTAACTATTTAGGAGTTAAATTTAATGAAGATATCATTAACTATAACTCCCCGGATAATGTAATAAAAAAATATAAGTTTGGTGACCCAGGAACTGTATACAAAAAGAACAAGCCTGACCCAAAGAATAAAGATAAGTGGCTTGATACTGTAAAAACAGAGAGTAATGCTGAAGAGTTTCTATCAGTACTGAGCTTAATACCAGACAATACATTTTTTAAATTGGGCTACAATAAAAAAATTAGTACTGAAAAAGTTATAAAAAAAATAAATAATACGTTTGATTTATTAACAGTTGAAAAAGCAAAAGTAGACTTTGGTGATAATAGTAAAATATTAATCCCTAAACGATTAACATTTCCCTCTGTATCTTCTGGAGGAAAGTCAGTAGGCGTTTTGATTACTTGTTATAACAATAAAGACACTATAGTTAATGCAATAAATTCTGTTTTATATCAATCTAGAAAGCCTGATTTAATTGTTATTGCTGATGATTGTTCAACAGACGACTCTATTGCACTAATTAGAGAGAGTATGAAAAAACATTCAAGTATTCAGTTAATTGCAAGAACTAAAAATGTAGGAGTATCTGCAAATAGAGACCTTGCAATAAGAAAGATGGATACAGACTATATTAGCACCTTAGATGGTGATGATTTGTTTTTGCAAGGTAAGATAGAGCTGGAATTTATGGCTCTTAATGGATCTAACTCCAAGGTAGCGTTTAGTGATACAGCAGTTTTAAGTAATGATAGGTCCTTTGTACAAAAGACCGAACCCTACATGGCTAAATCGTGGAGTAACATTTTAAATATGATTGCATCAAGGTCTACTCCTGTCCCAAGAGACATGATGTTTCCAAAGAATTTGTATGAAAAAGCCGGTGGCTTTGACGTGGAAATGAATATTTACGAAGACTGGGCATTTAAAATGCGTTTAATGCTGAGTGCAGAGGAAGGGGGTTGGGTACATTCAGGAGGTATAGGTACTGTTTATGATCGACGTAATCCAGGACTTTCAAATAAAGTTCCTGTTTTTCATGCTTATGGTCAGTTAGCGGTGATTGCCCGAAATGCAGCGAATTTAAAAGCATTTCCAGAGTCAATAATATTAGGTTTAAAAACAGCATCTAAACATTTAAATGGGAAATTATCAGATAGAATGGCTTTATTTATTTCTAAAGTAGAACAAGAAGGGCTCGAGCAATGTAATGTTATTAATAAGCTTGATTTTTTTTGGAAAAACATATCTTTTTGTGATGATGATCAAATAAAATTTAAGGCTATTTGGTTTTTTTCTTCTTTGGAAAAGAGACAGTAGTGAAATGAAAGTCTTTACTTTAAATAATCCACCTCAAGGTGTGGTGACTACGGGAGTATTTAATGATGAAAGTAGCTTGTCTTTTTCTCAAGAATTAATAAAGAAATTGGGTGTTACTTCTCATATTAAAATATTAAAAATGGGAGACAATCCCCAACCACCGAAAATTGCAATCTCTATTGCTGATTTTACAGGAAATATAGTTATATATGCTGGCTCATCAGGAAGAGTATCTATAGGTAAATGTGGTAATTTAAATGTTGATCTTAGAATAGGACATAATTCAATTATTAATATTTCTGATAATTGTACTTCTAATGGTGCGAAAATCGTAGCCATTAGAAGTGAGATAGAAATAGGGGAAGACTGTATGATCTCTGATGATGTGCTTATTCAAGGTTTTGATCAGCATGGAATTGTTGATTTATCAAGCATGAAAATTGTAAATAGTGAGTTAAAAAAGACAGTTATTGGTAGGCATGTGTGGTTAGGTAGGCGTTGTACTGTGATGCCGGGAGCAAATATTCAGGATGGTGTCATAGTTGGTGCGTTATCTCTTGTGACAGGCGTACTTCCATCATGCACAATAGTGGGTGGAGTTCCTGCAAGAGTTTTAAAGAAAAATTACTCATGGAGTAGGCCTTGGACACATATTGACCCTAAAACGCAAGAATTTTTTAACTCACTTATAGCAGATTAATATGAATATCAATTTTGTTAATTTATTTATTGTTGGCTCTGGAAAGGCAGGGTCAACATCTTTATTTGATGCATTAAATAAACACTGTGATATAAACGGTAGTATACCTAAGGAGCCAATGTTTTTTGCATCTAATTTTAAAAAAGGTGTTAATTGGTATCATGGTCTTTTTAACGATTCAACATTTAAATATAACTTTGAAGCTTCACCTCAATACACATTTCTAGATGAATTTCCAGAGGCATCTTCAAGAATATATCAATATAATAAAAATGCTAAGATACTGTACATAGTTAGAAGCCCAAAAGATAGAATCATTTCACATTATGTGCATTGGTCTAGAACAAAACCACTATATTATAATAATATAAATAATGTATTAAGAGATGATAAATTGTCATTTCCATTAATTAGTAGGACTAGGTATTTATATCAAATAGAGCCTTATGTCAGGCTATTTGGAAGTCATAATGTAAAAATAATTTTCTTAGAGGATTTTTCATCAAATTATAAAAAACAAATGCTTGAAATTTTTGATTTTTTAGAGCTAGATCATTCAGGCTTCTCTTTTGATAAAATAAAAAGCAATACAAGTGATAATGTTTTTAAAGAAAAAGCAATGCTTGAATTAGATTATGATTTGTTAAATAATGCTTTAAAAAAAATTGAAGTAGAGTCTGAGGAATTTTTAAATAAATATAATAAGCCTGAAGATTTCTGGGTGTGGCGTTGAGGAAAATATCAAGGGGTCGGGGTAGTAGGGTTTGAATTTTGCAATTTATATCGATAGCAAATATGAACAAAAACAACGACTAATTTTTTGTAGATCGTTTAAATCAGTACCCAAAATTACGCAATCGTATAGGAAGCATTGCTCAAGGAGTTTTGGGGGCAGGATCCAAATAAAAACAAGCATCTTGGTGCTTTTGTGGTTTGTTCATTTGCAGTAAAATTATAATTTTGTAAAATGGCTAGGTGTAATGTATGTATCAAGACAGAGTAAAGTGTTTTGAAAATATAGAAAACTTAGGGGGTAAAGCTTGGGAATATGCTGTTACTTTAGATTGTTTTAAACAAAATAAATATTAAAGATTGCTCTATTCATTGCTTTCATTATCAACAGATGATGCGGTTATTAATTAAGCATTTAGTAGTAATTAAAAGTGAATTTGGTACTTATAGTAAAACACATAAATTTCAAATACTTTTAGAAGAGTTGATTACGAATAGTTTAAACAAAATATTTTATGGCTTTACAGGTTGTTACTGTGCTGAAGAGTATCGTTATAATTTTCTAATTGATTGTGCCGGATATAAGCAAAGTGTAAATGTTTGTGATGAATTACTTGCATATAAGTAAACGGAAAAAGGATCAGACACTAAATATAGTAACCACCTTTCTGCTTGAGGCAACAGGAAATGATATTTTTGTTGATTATCATGTGGCGTTGGAATGGAATTGTGAATGGGTAACGATGGATAAGGTGGTTTAACGATTTAAGGGACTAAAACCTAAAAAACCATTGAATTTACTGGAGTTTAATGCTTGGAAAGCCGAAATTTATTTGCCTAGCAAGGCTAGCTTGCATTACAGCATGGGTATAATAAAGGATCTATATGTTTTGATGGTGAAGATTACTTGGTTTATTTGCGTTTAAAAGTTGCTGATGATTAATTTGAGTGTGCTTTCATGCCTAAGTATCTGCATTTTTTACTGGCACCACAGACAGCTAGTGGTATTAGCTTATTGTTTCTAGGTACTGCTCGATATTAGACGTCTTTCCTAAATAAATTTTGTAGGAAACCATAGGATTGCAGATGCTTTCAACATTTGGGAAGGGCGACCAAAAGCTGTTTGATTTGACATTGAGAATTGTTATTTAGCTTGCATACGTTATTGAGCAGACTCCTGTTCGGACGAGTATGGTTGAGTACCCAGTTGAATATCTCTGGTTTAGTTATGCTGCGAATGTTTAGGCGAGGATAATGCAGTGTTGAAAATATAGATTGAATTGGCGGTTGGATGCAATATTGGGGTTTGCCGAAAGTTGGGCGACCTAATAAATTAGGATTAGAGTGTAATTGAAAACGTAGGGCTTGGTCCCACTCTTTCTTTTTAAATTTTAAATTTAGGTATTTTAATGAAAAAAGCACTAATAACGGGTGTTACAGGACAAGATGGATCTTATTTAGCTGAGTTTTTATTGGATAAAGGCTATGAAGTGCACGGTATTAAGCGCCGTGCTTCCTCTTTTAATACGCAGCGAGTTGATCATATTTATCAAGACCCGCATGTTGATAATAAACATTTTATTTTGCATTATGGGGATTTGACGGATTCGTCTAATTTAACGCGAATTTTGCAAGAGGTTCAGCCTGATGAAGTGTATAACTTAGGGGCACAATCTCATGTTGCGGTTTCATTTGAATCCCCCGAATATACAGCTGATGTTGATGCTATAGGGACTTTGCGATTATTGGAGGCTATCCGTCTTTTAGGCTTAGAAAAGAAGACCCGATTTTATCAAGCGTCTACCTCTGAGTTATATGGTGAGGTGCAAGAGACTCCGCAAACAGAAACCACGCCTTTTTATCCACGCTCTCCTTATGCGGCTGCAAAAATGTATGCTTATTGGATTACGGTTAATTATCGTGAGTCTTATGGCATGTATGCCTGTAATGGTATTTTGTTTAATCATGAATCACCGCGTCGTGGAGAAACCTTTGTTACTCGTAAAATAACGCGTGGTTTAGCGAATATGGCTCAAGGATTAGAGCAGTGTTTGTTTCTGGGGAATATTGCTGCGCTGCGTGATTGGGGACATGCTAAAGATTATGTGCGTATGCAGTGGATGATGTTACAACAAAATAGTCCTGATGATTTTGTTATTGCTACTGGTGTGCAATATTCAGTGCGTCAGTTTATTATTTGGTCTGCTCAAGAGTTGGGGGTTACACTTGAATTTAAAGGCGAAGGTATTAATGAAACGGGTACTGTCGTTGCTATTGATGGAGATAAAGCCCCCGAATTAAAGGTGGGTGATGTAATTATTCAGATTGACCCACGATATTTTCGTCCTGCGGAAGTAGAAACTTTACTAGGAGACCCTAGTAAAGCGAAAAAAGAGCTTGGGTGGGTGCCTGAAATTACTGTACAGGAAATGTGTGCAGAGATGGTTGCAGCTGATTTGGATATTGCAAAACGACATGCACTGCTTAAGGAGCATGGTCATAATGTTCATGTTTCGGTGGAGTAAGGGATGAGTTCTTTATCTTCAATAAATATTTTTGTCGCGGGTCACAGAGGGATGGTGGGTTCTGCGATTGTGCGTCAATTAGCGAGTAATCCTAATTATAAAATTATTACGGCAACACGTTCGGAATTAGATTTAACTAATCAGCAGGCGGTTAATGCTTTTTTTGTTGACAATAAAATTAATCAGGTTTATTTGGCGGCGGCTAAAGTGGGAGGGATTCATGCCAACAACGAATACCCTGCTGAGTTCATTTATGAAAACTTGATGATAGAAGCGAATATCATTCATGCCGCTCATGTCAATAATGTTCAACAGTTACTATTTTTAGGGTCTTCTTGTATTTACCCTAAGTTAGCTAAGCAGCCTATGCAAGAAGCAGCATTGCTAACAGGTGAGTTAGAGAGTACTAATGAGCCTTATGCGCTAGCGAAGATTGCGGGTATTAAGCTATGTGAAAGTTATAATCGACAGTATGGGCGAGACTATAGAAGTGTGATGCCCACTAATTTGTACGGTGAAAATGATAATTTCCATGCTGAAAACTCACATGTTATTCCAGCTTTGTTACGCCGGTTTCATGAGGCAAAGCTAAATAATGATGCAGTTGTTAGTGCTTGGGGATCAGGTAAGCCAATGCGTGAGTTTTTACATGTTGACGATATGGCTGAAGCCTCCATTTTTGTAATGAATATTGGTGTCGATATCTATCAAAAAGAAACTTACCCCATGTTGTCACACATCAATGTTGGGACGGGTGTGGATTGTACTATTCGTGAATTGGTAGAAACAGTAGCAAAAGTCGTGGGATTTACAGGTGAGATTTTATTTGATGCAAGTAAGCCAGATGGTGCACCAAGAAAACTGATGGATGTATCTCGGCTAGATCGATTGGGCTGGAAGGCTAAAATCAGCTTGAAAACAGGGTTAAAATCGACCTATGAATGGTTTTTGGTGAATCAAGATAATTTTCGGCGCTGAGGCGTATATAATAAGACCTACGACCCGAGTGATTTCTTAGATTGAATTTTGGATTAAAGACAAAAAATATCGATAGTGGTGACTTTATTTTTGAGGGTTTAATGAGTTTTTTAAAAAAAAGTGATTTTATTCAAGTTATTGCAAACACACCTTTGATTTCTATTGATCTGATTGTTGAAAATGAACAAGGTGATATTTTACTCGGAAAGCGAAATAATCGACCTGCTCAAGGGTTTTGGTTTGTACCCGGTGGACGAATTTTAAAGAATGAATTACTTGATGATGCGTTTGCTCGATTAACACTAAGTGAATTAGGTAAAAGTTTTAAAAAGAAGGAAGCGCGCTTACTTGATGTGTTTGAACATCTTTATGATGACTGTGTCTTTGGTGATGAGGTGAGTACTCATTATGTTGTTTTGGGTTTTCATTTGGACATCAAAGATATTGATTTTAAATTACCTGAAACTCAGCATTCAGAATTTTGTTGGTGGAAAAAAGAGAAAATCAAAGATACATCTATGACTCATGAAAATACTCGTGCCTACATGAATTACTTATAAGGGTATTGATTTTGCTATCTATTTTTAGTCGTTTTTTTAGAGAAATTATTTCATTTGTATATTCGGTTATTGTTTTTAGTCGGGCTAGTTTTGTAATTGCTTTTTTTGAGTTTAAGAATAAGAGGGCTTTTTTACATATTTATAAAAAATCTATTGCTCGGCTTAAGCGACGAGGCTTAAACGTAATGCTATTTAAATTAGGTGAGCATTATCGCTTAGTTGGGTATCCTCAATTTCCTAGGTTGTGCCCTGGTTTTATTGCAAAAAGAAGGGTTTTGTTTGTTGACTCACAGTTCCCTTCTCCTGAAAAAGATGCTGGAAGCTATGCTAGCTTAGTAGAAATGCGCTTATTTATTTCTTTAGGTTATGACGTGCATTTTTTTGCATTACAGCACGCCCCCCCATCAAAGATTCAAAAAGAAAGTTTTGATAACTTGGGTGTCCATTGTATTTACTTTGATTGCTTGGAGTCTCAACAGAACTTTGTTGCATTAAATGCGTCATTTTATGAGATTGTTTATGCTACGCGCTATCATGTATTAGCTATTGTTTCTGATTTGGTTCGGTGGTGGGCACCTAGCGCTAAAATATATTTAAATCTTGCTGATTTGCATTATTTAAGGGAAGCTAGGTTAGCTGGTGAGAATGTAGACAGTTTAGAAAAATCCTTACTCATTAAGCAAGATGAGCTAAAGCAAGTGAATTTAGCAGATAAGGTCTTAACTTATAGTGATTATGAGTTGGAGGTTTTGAAGCAAGAAGGTGTTGCAAGTGAAAGGCTTTTTTTATGTCCATGGGTTAGTAAGGTTAGTGAGGCATCGAATGGTTTTGATAGCAGGAAAAATATTTCTTTTTTGGGGAATTTTGAGCATGCTCCAAATTTAGAGGGTGTGGTTTGGTTTATTTCTCAGGTCTGGCCATCTTTATTGGTAAAGCTTCCGGGGGTTGAATTTGTAATTTATGGAAGTAATGCGCACCTTTTACCTTCTGATATTTATCAAGTAGAGGGCGTGGAAGTATTTGGCTGGGTTGAAGATGTTGATGATGCGTATAATTCGTCTCGTATTTTTATTGCCCCTTTATTAAGTGGTGCAGGTGTAAAGGGTAAGGTCGTAGGGGCTTTGGCGCACGGTGTACCTTGTATTCTTTCAGAAATTGCTGCCGAAGGTATCCCTGTCGTGAATAAGAAGGATGCTTTTATTGCCATTACAAATGATGACTGGGTTAATAGTATTGTAAATTTATATTTAAATTCTGATTTATGGGGAACAATATCTCAGTCAAGTCTTATTTTTGCAGCAACTAATTATAGCTTTGAAAAAGCAAAAAGTAAGTTTTATGAAATTCTATTGTAGTCTTTTTGTCCTGTTTAGTTGACATATTTCTAGGGATAAATAAAGGCCAAAAAATGAGTTCATCGCGGAATAAACTTTATGTTCATATGGAATGTAATTTAGCGTTATAATTTGAAGGTTTTGCAGTGTTGGAGTACTATTGTTTTCTGAGAAAAACAATAGTACGGACAATTATAAAAAATAACGAAGATAGAAATAGACGGCTGCTCATTTATTTAGTCAGTTCTTGATATGGTTTTTATTTTTTTTTGTAGTTTGATTATTCCAGGTCCATTTGGTCTTAATTTTCGAGCCCGGTTAATCAGTTGGTTTGCATTCTTATAATCTTTTCGGATTAAAAGTAATTGTGCAATGTCTCTTAAGTAATCTGGTTCTTGATAGTTACCTTTACCTATTTGCATGAGTTGATTTGGATTAAACCAAATATCTTGTGATATATTTGTTGGGACTTGAATGTCTAACCATTCTGCCAATTTAACGACAGAGTATGGTGGATTGAACTCTTTTAAGTATTTTTGAGTGCATGTTTTTATGTATTGGTATAAATGCGGACTTAGAGTTTTTATTTGATTAAGTAATTGAATCATGGTGACAAGGGTGTCAGTGTATGGCGGTTTTGTTTTATTAGTAACAGAATTACTAATAAGAAATTGATCGTTTAAATTTATTATATATTTCTGTTTTATTAAAAGGTTCGACGGCTCAAATTTTTTTTGAAGCTTATCTAACAAGTCGATGGAAGTAAGTTGTTTATTATCTAAAATCAGGTTTATAGGCTGGTCTGATGACCTTTGCAACAACAAGTCAATTTGATTGTTATATTCATTTTGGTTTTTATCTAATACAAAATTCAACATACGTTTTAATTCAAGCACTGTTGAAGAGTAACTTCTATTAATGATTTCGGCTTTCTTCGGCTTTATTTCTTGGGTTATTTCTTGGCTTATGCCTAATGATAATAAAAAAAGTTCTTGAATGCTTGATTTGTTTAAAACAACTGGGTCGTAGCCAAGAACGATTAGATTGTCTTTTTTAAAATATTGTTCCCATTTATCGAAAGTTATTCCTGACAGAAATGGAACATCCTTATTAATAATGTTTTCACAAAATTGCTCAAGAGTACTAATTTCAAAATGCCTTTTTACTAATTGGTTGTAGTTGGAAAAAATGGATTCTAACGGGTCTCTAAAAAAAGAGATTATTTTGCAATTATGGTTGCCAGTAATTTGTTTAAGTTTTTTTGGGTTAAAAAACAGTGACTCGGCTGAAATAAGTAGAGTTAAATTCTTTTTTTTTGCCTCAATAAGATAGGTGCTCAAAATATCACTGGCTTTTGATAAATTTCCTTGTATTAGGTTTGTTGCAATATTTGAATGCCCCCCGGAAATTCCATTTTCATCTAAATCATGTTTAGGGTAATAAAATCCTGCGAGCTTCAGTTTTTGTGTATTATTGAGGAGAAATTTTTGTATGGCTGATGAGCCTGTTTTAGGAGCCCCTATGTGAATCACAATATCATAAGTTTCGCTGTTAGCAGTGAAATTTGGTAGATTAATGCTCGAAGGTTTTTGCTTATTTCTTTTAAATAGGGATCTTAATTTAGTTGAAGGCATAGGTGATTAATCGAGATTTTCATGATAAAACGCCTCATTCCTTAACGAATAATGAGGCTGAGCGAGTGTGTTCTGTGCGATTGGGTTATTTTGCGTAACAACTGTATGATACACATTCGAAGGGCGGCATGCTATTTTGAGCAATGCAATTAAATGAGTCATAAAAGAGAGATCTCACGGTAGATCTATTATGCACTGTTATTGAAGGTATTCTCTTCGTTTAGGTTGAATCTAATCCGCAGGAGAGTATGACTCATTAGGGTGTTTTATGGCAAATTTTCTAAATAAATTGCATGTAAAAGTGGACTGCCAACTTAATACATAGCAAATTTAGGTTATCAGTTTATAATTGAGCATAAAAGCGAGTCTGAAAAATAATTATAGCTTTCATATCAAGTAAAAGTTTCCGAAAATTTGGAGTAAAGAATGCAATATCAGTCCTTCCCTGGAGTAAAAGGTGGCTCTCTGTCGATTAATAAATTAAGCGCGTTAAGATTGCCAGACTTAAAGGATAAAGTATTTTTAGATGTTGGCTGTAATGAAGGTTTTTTTTGCGGTTATGCTGATTTTCAAGGAGCGTCTAAAGTTATTGGCTTAGATCAGTCTAAAGTGGCTATTCAAAAAGCAAAGGAACGTTTTACGCATATTGATTTTCGCAATCAAAGTTGGGACACCCTTCCAAGTGATAAGTTTGATGTAATAACAATGCTGTCTGCCCTGCATTACGCAGATGATCAAGCACTCATTATTCATAAGCTTGTGGATTGTTTAGCGGAAGATGGGGTGCTTGTTTTGGAAATTAGTATTGCCCCAGGAAATAAAGATGACTGGGTTAAAGTTAAAAGATCGATTGATGAGCGTTATTTTCCAACACGAATAAAGTTAAACTCTGTTTTAAAAGGATATGCTTGGAAGATTATAGGTCATAGCGTTGACCAAGCAGGTGACCCTCTGAAACGTTACGTTCTGCATATTCGTAAGTTAAAGCCTTATGTATATTTGCTGATGCAAAAACCGGGGACAGGTAAAACCACAATTAGTCGTACACTTTTTTCAAACTCACAAACAAAATTAATTAGTGGTGATCATTTATATTTTCTTATTTCTAAGGACAAAGGAGACTTGGGTGTCTCGGCCGACTTGAAAAATTTGATTTCAGAGAATTATTCTTCAACTACCATTGACAAGACTGTTCAACAAGTATGCCAAAAAGGGATGCTTGGTGAGGTGGTAGGGTTATGGGTGAGCCAAGTTGGGTATCAAGATTTTGCTATCGACTCATATTTGCCAGAAGAATTCATTCCTGAAGTCAAAGCATTGCTTGTAAATAAAGGTTTTTTTCCCATTGAAATGCAGTGGAACAATCAGCCTGATTATCCTTCTTCTGTTGATACTAACAAGCGAGTTTCTCAATATGAAAGTTATTTAAAAAAGCAATCTTCTGGTCTTGATTTTAAAAAGGTTATTGAAGTAAATAAATTGCATTTAGAAGGAGAGTCGAATAATCTCAAATGGCATATTGATTCACCTGTTAATGGAGAGTGGTTCAGCGCGTCGGGACCGATAAGTTTTGCTGGGTGGTTAATTGGTACCGATTCTATGGCGACTGAATACGAGGTTTTTGTAGAGCATATGGGAGGGAGAAAGCAACTAGCCCCCAACAAACTACGTCACGATGTTATTGATGCTTATAAAGGTGAGCTGTCTCAAGAAGGTATAGACTTTTGGTCGAAAAATAACAACGGGTTTAATATTAAGTTAGAAGCTGTATCACTGGAAAAAGGGCTTGAATTTGGCGTCATTATAAAAGGCCAAAAAATATATCTTGCCCAGATAAAACTTGTTAATGTGAAGGGGCAGTCTTCATTAAATAAATTAGCAAAGAATGCGAAGCGTTTTTATAAGAAAACGACCTCATGAGTTTTGTTTTTATTGTATTTATAATGTTACTTAGTAATGGAAGTTAATGTTTTGGCTATCAGTGATGCGGTGATAAAGGAAGAGAAATCTTTATCATGGCAAGTTACTGCTTTGCCTGCATATTTAAACTGTTTACCACAAGCCTTGAAGAGCAATTGGCCGGTCGGCTGGGTGATTGTAAAAATGCACTTAAATCGTCAATGTTCAGGATATGAATCACGGCTAATATTGACGTTTCCTTCTAGCAAAACGGTAGTAATTGATTTACCGGTCACGTTGAAAGGTAAGATTTTCCAAGTCGTTTATTTTCCTCCTAATATCCAGGAAATTCATTTTGAACCCATGACTTCGGTTGGTCGTTTTCAAGTTGATGATTTTGAGTTTATTAAAATCAGTTGGGTTGTGCGAAACTACTTAATGCTGAGGCGGCTTTATCATACTTACCGAAGTCAATCAGATGAGGTTTTGTATAAGGTGGGGTTGCGTTGGTATATGCCTTTTTTTCAGCTAGAAAAGGCTTACCAAATTACTTCAAACTTTAGGGGGTATAGCCCGAAAATTCCTTACGATAAATGGATTGCCCGTTATGATGAGGTTGATCATCATGATGAGCGAAAGATTACTAAAAAAATCAAGCGGTGGAAAAGTTTACCTCGATTAACAGTGGTGTATTTAGGTGAGAATACCACTGAATTCGTGTTGTTTTACGAAAAAATACACCATACGCAGTTGTATCAAAATTATGATGTTATTCATAAGAGGGATTTGAACAAGGAGGGTTTAAATAATAAGTGGCTTATTTTTGTTGAGGCGAGAGTGACTTTACGGCCACATGCTTTATTTTGGCTGGCTTATGAGATTAACAAACGGTCTGATGCCTCCTTTATTTATAGTGATCATGATTTTATTGATGAATGCGGACTACGTCATTCTCCACAGTTTAAACCTCAATGGTCGCCTGAACTTTTTTATGCCTCGAATTATATTGGCCCGGTGGTTGCTATTAGGAGTGATTTAATTGTTTTTTTTAAATTGCATTATTGGAATATATTCGAAATTATATTGAGTTTTATTGATCAAACTAAAATGCTTTCTCAACAAGGTTTTGAGGTAGTACGAATTCCTAATATATTATTCCATGTACCTGATTCACAAGAAAGTGTTGAGAGGAAGCATGATCTGGAAAATAAGGAGAGTTTAAGGGGCTATTTCTCTCATAAGCAAGTTGACGTTCAGCTTGATTTGTTTTGTGAGAGGTATACAAAATTAGTGTATAAGGTGACGAATAATCCTCTGGTGAGTATTATTATTCCTACTCGAGATATGCTGCATCATTTAAAGACATGTGTTGATAGTGTGTTAAAAAGCACATTGTATAAGAATTATGAAATATTGATTGTGGATAATCAAAGTATTGAATCTGTCACATTGCAATATTTTGATGAAATCTCTCAACATAAGCATGTTCATATTTTTTCATATAATGAGCCATTTAATTATTCTGCGATAAATAATTATGCGGCCAGCTTTGCAAAAGGGGAGGTGCTTTGTCTTTTAAATAATGATACAGAAGTGATTTCTCCTGATTGGCTAGAGGTTATGTTGGGGCAGTTGCAGCAGCCTAACGTTGGTGTGGTGGGGACAAAGCTGTTGTTTGATAATGGTACTGTTCAGCATGCGGGAGATGCTGTAGGGCCAGGAGGTTGTGCTGATCACTTTCATTCTGGGGTTGATGCGGATGAGCCTGGGTATATGGGGCGTGCTATTTTAGCGCACGATTTATCCGCAGTAACTGCAGCTTGCTTATTAACAACGCGAGTATTATTTGAGCAACTTAATGGCTTAGATGAAGATAATTTATCGGTTGCGTTTAATGATGTGGATTATTGCCTTAGAATCAGAGAGCAAGGCTATCGTGTTGTTTTTACCCCTTATGTAACGCTATACCATCATGAGTCTATCTCTCGAGGAAAAGATGATAATCTTGAAAAAATAACTCGAGCAAAAAAAGAGGCAAATTATATGCGTAAGCGATGGGCTGGAATTATTGCTAATGACCCGTTTTATAACCCTAATCTAAATTATTCACGGCCGGATTTTGAGTTGAATCGATTTCCTTTGATAAAAAAACCGTGGCAATTATAAGTAGTTCTGCGCCTGAATTTTCTGTTACGCCTACGGTGTATTTAGTTGAAGAACAGGAGAACCCTTCTACGGATTTTTTTGTTATGCCTGTGCTTGTTTCAGTTGGATGGCGGGTGGTACGTTGTGGGTTTTCTGATTTGCCTGAGAGGGTGGAGCTAAAGGGGAGTATGGTTATTTTTGTGCGTTATGTGCCGGTGGCATGGGCGCGATTGGTTGAGTCGGTGAATTTACATTCTTTGATTTTTTTTATGGATGATGATGTGCTTGATATGCATGCGACCTCAGGCATGCCTTGGCGTTATCGACTTAAGTTAGCTCGCTTGGCTGCTTGGAAAAAGAGATGGTTAGGTGAGCAAAAAGCTAAGCTATGGGTTTCAACTCCCTATTTACAGGAAAAATATGCCCAATGGCAGCCCCGATTGGTATTGCCTTCACCTGTTGGTATTGCTACGGATGTCTGTCGGGTATTTTATCATGGCTCTGCTTCACATAATGCGGAAATTGATTGGTTATACCCTGTTATGGGGGAGGTTTTACGCTCTGATGAGCATGTGACGTTTGAGATTGTGGGTGGTCGTGATGTTTATCGCTTATATCGTGGTTTATCTCGTGTTAATATTATACATCCAATGAAGTGGCCTGCTTATCAACATTTTCTATCGTTAGGTGCTCGGCATATCGGTTTGGCACCGTTGCTGGATTTACCTTTTAATCGAGCACGTTCATATACTAAGTTTTACGATTTTACTCGGTGTGGTGCTGTTGGTATTTACTCACCTGATTCTGAATGTGCATCTGTAATTGATCATGGGAGGGATGGTTTAATTGTTGCCTTAGAGCAAGAAGCTTGGGTTTCTGCTATATTGGATTTGGCTAGAGATAAGTTTTTTCGTCAAAAATTACAGTATAATGCAATGTTGAAATCTGAGGCGTTAGCAAGGAAAGTAGATAAAAGGTATTTGAGGTAGCTCGGTGAGTGATAGGGAATTTATAGATATTGCTTCTTTATTTAGGAGTGAGCGCCTTTCGTGCTCGTCATTAAGCACAAACTTCTTGCCCAATACTTAGGATAGCTATCAAAATAATTACTTTAACCTTTGGATGATGAATTTTGCAAAAATTAGATTGCTTTAAAGGGAAGGAGCCAGTTAGATTGATTGCCACTTCGCGAGCAGTGGAAAAATTATCTAACTTAGCTGTATTGGTTGGTGCCCCAGTAAAATATAAATGGCTAGTTTGGAATCCTACTTCATTTTCGGGTGTAATCGCATGGGGGCGTAAAGCGAGCTCTGTTATTGCATTTAAGTATGCGAAACGTTATGGGCTGACTTTATTGTGTTTGGAGGATGGATTTCTTCGCTCTGTAGGTTTGGGAAGTGAAGATCCACCATTATCTATTGTTATGGATGACCTAGGTATTTATTATGATGCTACTGCTCCTTCTCGGCTAGAGTGCTTCGTTGCTTCTAAGTATAATAATGCTCAGTTACTTCGGGCTAGTAGCTTAATCGATCTGTGGCGAGCTGCGAGAGTGTCAAAATATAATCATGCGCAAGAATGTCAACAGCTATTACCCGAGCGTTATGTGCTAGTGGCTGATCAGACTTTTGAGGATAGTTCTATTTCTTATGGTCTAGCTGATTTTTCTAGCTTTCAGTGTATGCTGACTTCCGCTTTGGCTGAATATCCTGATTGTATGATTTTGCTTAAAGTGCATCCCGAGGTGATGTCAGGGCATAAGCAGGGACATTTCGATCTTATTGATGTTGCACAAAATAGGCGCGTGCGCTTACTAAGTGAAGATGTGCATCCGGTAAAGTTAATTGAACATGCAGTGGCTATTTATACGGTCACTTCTCAAATTGGTTTTGAAGGTTTGTTGTGGGGTAAGTCTGTGCATGTATTTGGTATGCCGTTTTATGCTGGTTGGGGGCTTACTTATGATGCATTGCCCGTGCCTGATCGGCGGCATTTATCTTCTCTGGAGAATTTGGTGTATGCTGCGTTAATTGATTATCCTCGTTATATAGATCCAGAAACACATAAACGATGTCAGGTAGAACGAGTCGTTGAATGGATGGGGGAGCAAAGGAAAACGCGTGAGATTAATAAAGAATTTAATTATAAAAATAAGTAACTAAAGTTTTTTATGGATACTAAGCAAGAATTTGGATGGATTCAGTCTTTTGAATATAATCATGAGTTAGCTCGGAAAATGCAGAAATATTTTTTGGAAGCGAAAGGAATAACTGATTTATTTGGATCTAAAACCGTTACTAGAGAAACTTTTAGAACAGGCTTGGTTGTGAGTCGTATATCGGGAATCTGTATGAGTGTTTTTAATCTTTTTTTACTAAATATAAAAATACTTGGTTATTCTCAAGCTTTAGCTGCCTCCACTTTGCTTATATGAAACTAGCTCTGCTCAATTGGTTACAGCCTAGTAGGCATGTCGCTGATATGTCGTGTACAGATACTGGTATTTATGCATTGGGGTTTTCCTCATGGAAGCAGGCGATAGTAAGCCAATGCTTTTCTGGTAGTCAGGTGACGTTTATTACCCGTTCCATTGATGTCCCTGTAGGTGGGATATTAGCCGTTTGGGGTTTAAATCCTATACTTGGCAAGCTGGCTAAAAATGTAAAAATTGTTCGCCTAGAGGATGGTTTTTTGCGTTCTGTTGGTTTGGGAGCTGACCTTATCAGGCCTATGTCTTGGGTGGTAGATGATAGAGGTATTTATTACGATGCCACTCGGCCATCTGATCTTGAGCATTTATTGAGTAATAAAACATTTTCCGCTGATTCGTTAAAACGAGCAGCCTTACTGCGTGAGAGGCTCGTTACTCAGGGAGTGACTAAATATAATGTAGGCACTGATAGTTGGCAGAGGCCAGACGTATTACAAAAAATTGTTTTGGTGCCAGGACAGGTTGAAAGTGATGCTTCTTTGGCTTATGGAGCACCTGGTATTTGTACTAATATCAGGTTGTTGCAAGCGGTACGATTGGCTAATCCTGATGCTTATATCGTTTATAAGCCTCACCCTGATGTAATCGCTGGGCTAAGATCCAAAGGGGTGGGTGAGAATGAGGCTTTATTATATTGTGATGAGCAGTTGATCAATGTTGATATGGGGGCGTTACTACTGAAGGTGGATGAAGTGCATGTAATGACTTCATTAGCAGGGTTCGAAGCTTTATTGCGCGATAAAATGGTGGTTTGTTACGGGCAGCCTTTTTATTCTGGTTGGGGTTTAACGAAGGATATTATTCCTAATTTACGGAGAGATAGGCAACTGTTGTTAGATGAGTTGGTTGAAGGGGCACTTATTGATTATCCGCTTTATCTAAGTCGAACTGAGGATAAATTAATTAGTCCAGAAGAGTCACTTGATGAGCTTTTGCTTTGGCGTGATAAAGTCGGCGGTGGGACTCCTTGGTGGCGGAGGTTGTTTAGAGTTATCTTGCGGCATATAGTAGGTGTTCGATGAGTGAGAAAAGGACTTTTTTATTTTTACAGGGTGTTTGTTCACCATTTTTTGCTCGTCTAGCGGATAAGCTTAAAGCAGATGGACACCAGGTCTATAAGGTTAATTTTAATGTTGGGGATTGTGCTTATTGGGGGCGGCGGCATAGTTGGTGTTATCAGAGGCCAGTTGCTGAGTTAAAGGGCTTTCTAGATGAAAAATACCGACAGTTTAATATTACTGATCAGGTTTTGTTTGGTGATCGTCGACCGGTACATCGATCTGCTGTTGACCATGCTGAAATATATGATATTCGTACACATGTTTTTGAAGAAGGCTATTTTAGACCGTACTGGTTAACTTTGGAGCGAGAAGGAGTTAATGGGCATTCATTGTTACCACGAGATCCTGACTGGTTTTGGGATGTTGGTAAAGGAGTGCCAAATTATAACAATGGAACGCCTTTTCCTTCTCCTTTTTGTTTACGTGCGCTACATGATGTAGCCTATCATGTAGCGGGGGCACTTAATCCTGTTTTGTTTTCAAAATATCAAACTCATGCGCATGTTGCTGCTCCTCTTGAATATATGGGGTATGTTAACCGGTTGCCTCGTTTAAGATTCCATGCGAGTAAAGATAAGGCTGTGATTGATGATTTAGTCCGTAAAAAAGTTCCATTTTATGTTTTACCTTTACAGCTGAGTAGTGACGCTCAAATTCGAGACCATTCTCGATTTAATGATATGCCGGAAGTAATTGAGTTTATTATGCAATCATTTGCATTAAATGCATCAGGTGATGCGAGGCTAGTCATTAAAAATCACCCGTTAGATATGGGATTGGTTAATTACGCTAAATTAGTTAATGCTTTCTCAAGGCAATTTGATTTATTAGGCCGAGTGCATTATATGGAAACGGGTGATTTAAATGCTTTGTTACATCATGCACAAGGAACAGTGACGGTTAATAGTACTGTAGGTTCAGTGGCATTAAGCTTTAATTGTCCGACGATTAGTTTAAGTGATCCAATATATAACTTGCCTGGATTAACATTTCAAGGCTCGCTTGATGACTTTTGGCAAGAGCGAGCACAACCAGATGCAGAGTTGTTTCGTCGTTTTCGTAATACAGTGATTCATACGACACAAGTCAATGGCGGGTTTTACTCACCGAAAGGCATTGATTTAGCCATAGAAAATAGCTGCGAAATGTTGGAATCAAAAAAAACACATTTAGAGGACCTGTTATGAATAAGGATAAATCATTGCCGTGTACAGTGCTAATTACAGGTGCAACGGGTGGCATTGGAGGAGCCTTGGCTGAGGTTTATGCGCAAGCAGGGAATACACTTATATTACAAGGGCGTAATAAGCTCCGCTTAGAAGAGTTAGCGACACTTTGTATTAATAAAGGGGCAAGAGTCACCTCCCAAATTTTGGACTTAAAGGATAGTGAATTATTACACGCTTGGTTAAGTAAAATGGCTGAAAAAGAGCCGTTGGATCTCGTTATTGTGAATGCCGGAGTTAATATTAATATTGGCCCTGAAGGCGAGGGAGAGCTGTGGAAAGAGGTTGAAAATTTAGTAGATGTTAATGTGTTAGCGGTAATGGCAACAGTTAATGCGGTACTGCCTTCGATGCGTGCCAGAGGTGAAGGGCAAATTGCATTGATTAGTTCTCTGGCTGCTTATTATGGTTTACCTGTAACGCCAAGTTATTGTGCGAGTAAAGCTGCGGTAAAAGCGTATGGGGAAGCTTTGAGAGGTTGGCTTAGCCCAGAAGGAATTAAAATTAATGTGGTTATGCCGGGTTATGTTGAGTCGCAGATGTGCCACGATATGCCTGGGCCTAAGCCTTTTTTATGGTCTGCGGATAAGGCGGCACGCACAATTAAGCATCGTTTAAACCGTAATCAAGCGCGTATAAGTTTTCCGTTTCCTTTAAATTTAGGTACTTGGTTTTTAGCTGTATTACCAGCTAGTATTTCAGGGTGGATATTACGGCAGTTGAATTATGCTGGATAATTTATTTTGGGCAGCTGCGGCATTGCCATTAATCGTGGGAATGATCTTATCTTTTTTAATGGAAGTATTGTTACAGCCAAAGGTTTCGTTTTTTTTGCAGCGACATTGGGCAGCAACTTATATTCACGTAGGTTTATACCTAATATTATTTGCTGGTATTTTGTTATTATTACAGCGCCCTTGGTTTTCGGTAATCATTGTACTGGCCTTGTTGATGCTTGTGGTACAAGTTAGTAATGCTAAGTTTCATTCCTTACGTGAGCCCTTTATATTTCAAGATTTTGAATATTTTACGGATGCTATTAAGCATCCTAGGTTATATATTCCTTTTTTAGGCGTGGGGAGGGCGGTGATTGTTGTTATTGGGTTTGTTGCCGTTTTATTTGCTGGGCTATCCTTAGAATCCTCTTTAACTACATTAATATCTATTTCTAATTTTTTTATGTGGGTTGGGGTTTTGATTGGCCTAGGGTTGGTTTTATTATGGATAGGGGCGAGAAAGAAATTAGTCGTTATTTTTGAGCCAGAAATAGATTTACAACAACTGGGGTTGGCGTCCAGTCTATGGCGATATGCTGAAGAAGAGCGTCAATTTAACCAAGTTTTATCGCCATATGATGTAATAGACAATCCTGTTCCACCAAAAGAATTGCCTGATTTAGTTGTTGTGCAAAGTGAGTCGTTTTTTGATGTGCGGCGTTTGTTTTCTGGAATACGTACAGAAGTATTGCAAAAGTTTGACTCTATTAAATCAGAGGCGGTTTGCCAAGGACAGATAGAGGTCGCTGCTTGGGGTGCTAATACTGTGCGTACTGAATTTTCTTTTCTTTCTGGATTAAATCCAGAATTATTGGGCGTACATAGATTTAACCCCTATCGTAAGTTGGCGCAGAAAGATGCAACTTCCACACTGGCAAGTTTTTTAAAAAACCTTGGGTATCGAACGGTCTGTGTGCATCCTTATCAAGCTAGTTTTTATGCGCGTGATAAGGTATTTCCTTTATTGGGCTTCGATGAATTCATTGATATTGAAAGATTTAAGGGTATTGACAAAGCAGGGCCTTATATTGGTGATGTACCTCTTGCTGAAAAAGTCTGCAGTTTACTTGAAGGTTCTTCAGAGCAGCCTATTTTTATTTTTGTTATTAGTATGGAAAATCACGGACCCTTACATATGGAAAAGGTGATGCAGGGCGATGAAGAGCGCTTGTACTCAAACCCACCTCCTCAAGGTTGTGATGATTTAACGATCTATTTACGTCATTTGAGCAATGCTGATCGAATGGCTGGAATGCTACGTGATAAAATGAAGCGCTTATCTGGAGATAGTTGGCTGTGTTGGTATGGGGATCATGTGCCGATTATGCCTAATGTCTATAGTGCAATAAGTACTCCACCAGGTGAAACTGATTATTTTATTTGGGGAAGCTGTGAAAACTGTTCTGAGGTGGGTGCGCAGAAGGTTAAAATAGAAAACCTTTCTTATTCATTGTTACAGAAAATTAGATTGGTCAACAACTAAGGTTATGAAAATAGTCAATATGCCACAATTAAATGAAAAATATGTTTCCTGATTTCCTTGTTATCGGCGCTCAAAAATCGGGGACAACTTGGTTATATCTAAATTTGAAAGTACACCCTAAGGTATGGTTGCCACCTGAAAAAGAAATTCATTTTTTCGATTTCCCACCTCTTATTCCCTTTTATTTTCTATTGTTTGCTTCTGATCGCTCGATTCGGCATTGGGGAAAAAATAGAATGATACGAGATTATCGTAAGGTTAAAACAGGAGAGCAATCATTGTTATGGTATTTTCGTTATTATTTCATGTTCCGAACTAAACGCTGGTATCGTTCGCTTTTTACACCGACTTCAGCTCAAATTGCAGGTGAAATAACGCCTCGATATTCAATTTTAAATAAGGCAAAAGTTGAGAAGGTTTATTCAGTAATGCCTGATGCAAAAGTGATTTATTTACTGCGTAACCCAATAGAAAGAATGTGGTCTGACTTAGCAATGTATCATCGACCACAATTCGGAAAGAATGATTTAAATATGATTGATGAAAAGCGTATTGTGAATTTTTTAAAGAGTTCGCAGCACCTTGCTAGCTCACAGTATTTAAATAACCTAAATCGCTGGGAGCAATATTACTCATCCTCACAAATTTTTGTAGGATTTCAAGACCAAATTAGGGATGAACCGGAGAATTTACTTAATACTATTGCTCAGTTTTTAGGTGTTGAACCTTTTAGTTATCAGCATTCTGAGCTTATTAAGCGAAAAATTAACTCTCATAGCTATCCTTTTATACCTGATTATTATGCAAAAATGCTGGCTGAAATTTTTATAGATGAAATTGAAGGCTTACATCAACGGTTTAATAACTCTTATACCAAGGAGTGGCTACAATCAACTCAGGCTATTTTGAATGCTGGCGCAAAATGAGAAGCAAGTAGCTAAGTTAGAAATACTACTATTGTGGTTTTAAAAAGTCAGCTCATTACGACACTCTTCTATAAAATACCCTGCCATCTCGCTATAATACTTAAATAAACACCACTGCGCTACTGGTTTATTAAATCAGAAGTCATGTTGCGTAGTGCTACATGATCAATAGTATCTATTGATTTCAATATCAGAAACAAGCGCCCTATCTTACTTAATTTGATTAATAAATTTGTTGTTTTTCAAGCATCTAAATCACCAATTATTAAGCTCCTTATTTAGAATTACGTGTAATTTATTAGTGATAATCTCACCTTTATGCAATTCTTTTAAAGACGCATTTTGAACGGTTTGTAATAAATTAATGGCTGACTGTTCATTTAAGTTATCAAGCATACCTTTGTTCGAGTCGAGCTCATTTTGCATCTGTTGTTCAGTTGCTGTTTTTAAGTCTTGGTATATAGCAATAACGCTATCAATAACTTTTTGCTCATCAAAAATTTCACTTAAATGTGAGTCTTGTAGTTGATGCATTTCTTCTAAAACTTTAGTGATAAGGTGGTATTGAGTTTGGTAATAAAGATAAAGCTCTCTTGGGTCGGCTTTCTTATCTGATAAGAAAAACAGCTTACGAAATGCGTTATTTAAAATTCCCATCCAATTTGTAAAGTAGGCATTAAGTGATTTTAATCTGTCACTGTCTTGTTCCACTCTTTCTGTTTGAGTTTCTAGAATATTAAGATTCTTTTTATAAATGCTTTCACTTATTTCATTATGTCGAAACAGAGCTTTCAATTCTTTTTTCTGTACAGCTAGGGTATAAATTCTAAGCATATTTTCCACAACATGATTCGCATCCATCTTTAATTCAGCGCATTGCGTACAAATTTTTTCATGTTGTTTTTTATAGTAATCAACAAAGTTTTGATGTTGTTCGGCACTGATATGACGATTATCGTAAAGCTTTTTACTATGTTGAATAATATCTTTATAAATTAAAGCTTTGCTTTTGTAATAACTTAATTGTTCGTGAGGTAATAGGGCATCAATTTTTAACCAGCGTACAACGAACCCTAGTGTGGTTGCTTTAATCAATAAGGTAAAGTAAATACTCCCAATCGTAATTGCGATAATAAATTCTTTAATAGAGAAGTCGTAAGGCCAATTGGGTAAGGTGGTATTGTCTGGGATAAGTAAAACCATCACCACAGCAAGGGAGCCTCGAAGGCTTCCCCAAGCCATTAAATGTTGCCAGTTTAATGGTATGTTCTCTTCTGACTTAAATTGATTGGCTATGCCGACAGAAACATAGACTGAAATAGCGCGAGCGACTACCACCACAAAAATAATCATTAAAATAGGTAGCCAGGCAATATGTAAAGAGATGGTAAGACTAGTAAATAACAAGCCCATTAGAAGAAAAACTAGAGAGTTTGATACAAAAGCAAAGTACTCCCAGAATTTATCCATATACTTTTCAACGCCACTGGACATTTTAAAGCGACCATAATTTCCTAAAACCATTGATGATACTAAGGTGGCTATAATGGCGGAGATATGAATATTATGTCCATTAATGATCCAGTGAGTAGAGATCACTTCTGCCAATAAAAAGGTGAAATGAGCAACAAGTAAGGTTAGGGTGATTTCTAGGTTTTCGTGACCTTTAACCCACTCGATTAATTTAGAGAAAATAAACCCCATTAAAAAACCAAATAGAGATCCACCTACAATCATCGTGCTGACTGTAATTAATCCTTGTAAGAATGTTGTGTAACCATGATAGCCATGAGCTATAACATCAAGTAACACCACAAAGATGGCAAAAGCAGTCCCATCATTAAATAAGCTTTCACCTTCAAAAATAAGTGTTAAGCGATGTGGAGCACCAAATTCTTTGAATAAAGCAAGAACAGCAACAGGGTCAGTTGCTGAAATAATTGCGCCAAATAATAAAGTGACCAGCAGTGGAACTTGGAAACCTAATAATTGAAATCCCCAATATCCGATATAACCAATAAAAAGGGTGGAAACCAATAAACCAATAATTGCCAATATACTAATGGCAATTTTGTTTTCCCTCATATTGCGAACTTTAATGTTGTAGGCAGATTCAAAAATCAATATGGGAAGAAATACAAAAAATAATAACTCAGGCGTTAGTTGAAAGCTGGTGATAAAAGAGAAAAACTCAATCTGAGATAAGGGAACTAGAAGTGAGCCTGCAATTACCAGTAGAACGGTATAAGGGATTCTAAATTTTAGCGACAGTATATTTACTCCGAGAGAGATAAACATAAGAGTAAAAATTGAGAGATATACATCGAGTGTCATTTCAAATCCAAACTGTTTCTAACTGAGAATTAGCAATATACAGATAACACTCTATATTCACTAGTCGAAAGTTTAAAATCAAATTCAATTGTGATACTAGATAGATAAAAAATAAAGCTTATTTGTTATCTGGGCAGCAAATTATGATGGCTATGGAAATGTGTTTGTTGTCATATAACGACAAGTAATGTACTTGTGTTGGTACAATAATGTATTTAATTTCAACTGCTTGCTCGTTTTTTGTATAAGCCTAATGATTTTTTTATTTTAATAGGGGGGTATGGAGTAAATGCTTATATTTTGTCGGGTTTTTGCGTCACCTTTAGATGAGAGTAAATAAAATAAATGACTTAATATGTAAGGTTAGTAGTACATATAAGGCTTGTTGATTTTTGGTATATGTATTGCTTTGTACTCTGGTGATATCAGAGAAATCTATTGTTAATAGTAAGTGCTGATATGTGCAATACATTACAGATACTATTAAAAATAGAGAATCACATGAATAATAAACAGAAAATAGCAACACTTAGGTCAGGCAGAATTAAGATCCTAAATCTGGCTTTTATTTTAACTTCTGCAATTGGCTTGCCTGTTGAAGCATATACACTGATAGATTTAGGTGTAAATGTTATGCCAAAATCGATAAATAACAGTGGAGTTGTTGTTGGAGCCAGAAATACAGATCAATATCCTGCTACTGCTTTTAGTTGGTCTTCAGTTACTGGGTTTAAAAATATCAACGGCGGAATTATTGCCAATGCGATAAGTAATGATGGAATCATTGCTGGTAATACTATTGACGGGGCTTTTGTTGATAACCGGGATTGGAGTGATTACGGTGCTTTTGGAATAAACCAGCTTAATGAAGTGGCAGGATATAAGGTGGGTAGCAACCCTTATCAACCCAGGTCTTTACCTTATAACCCAGCAATATTTAATGGCAATAAATGGGAGTTTTTTGATATTGCCAGATTATATTCTCGTGGAACAAGACAAGGTGTTTATGCTGATAGATATATCCTAAATGCTATTAATGATAGCGGTCTTTCTGTTGGTTATAAATACCGGTATGGATTAGCGGGATACTCTGCAATTTTGATCGATACAAAAGGGCAGGTTAATGATATTACTGATGTGGTTTTCCTACCAACGCCCGCAGGTGGAAGAGCTGTTGATATTAATAGAAATAATAGAGTTGTTGGTACCACAGGAAGTAGCACCCGAACTGATCCTGTAATTTACTCTCAAGCCTATGTTTATGAATATGATAGAGATAATTTAACTATTTTACCTGTTCTAAACGGTGGATTACGGAGTAGTGCAAACGATGTTAATGAGAACAATATCGTTGTAGGGAGCTCAGAATCCTTAGCAGGAAGTCATGCTGTATTGTGGGACGATATGGGAGGCGTTACAGACCTGAATGATGAAATAACTACTCAAGGGTGGGTGCTTACATCAGCCACGGCCATTAATGATAGCGGTGATTTAACGGGAACAGCATTACTGAATGGTATTTCCCATGGCTTTGTATTAACTAATGATACGGTAACTCCCCCACCACCTCCTAGTACAGAAAACCAAGCGCCTGAAGCTATTGCAACAGCTGATGTGTATTCAGGTAGAGAGCCGTTGCTGGTGAACTTTGATTCAACCTCTTCAATTGATTCTGACGGAGCAATAGTCGGATATTTTTGGGATTTTAGCGATGGTAATCCCAGTACTGAAGCAAATCCTCAACATACATTTAATACAGCAGGGGGATATCTTGTGACATTAACAGTAACTGATAATCAAGGCTTGACTCAGTCTACTGAAGTAGAAATTGCTGTGAGAAAAAATAAGGGAAAGAAATAGTTTATCTATCTTGAAGGCTATGTCATCGTTAAGTGTTGAAAAGTTGAAGTCGCTCTTAAAAGCCCTCTCCTGCTGGAGAGGGAGGGGTGAGGAGAAATTTAAATAATTCTCTTCTTCTTTAATATTTTCTTATAAATTAAGAGATAAGAGGGAATTTGAATTACATACTGTTTGTTTTCTCCTCACCCAAACCCTCTCCAGCAAGAGAGGGCTTAAGAGCTAACAAAATCCACACTTAACGGTGACATAGCCATCTTGAAAGAAGGATGGCACAGGGAAAGTGCCTGCTAGGTAGAAATGGAGTGTTTGCAATTTATAATAATTATATGAGGAAATTATGAAGTATCTTAAAAATGGCTTAAAACCAATGCTATGCTCAGGTTTATTATTGCTTATGTTTAATGTTATTGGTGTTGCTCAAGCAATTGATGTTATTGATCCTGTAAGGGTTATGGCGGCCCAGTGTGCTCAATGTCATGGAATGGAAGGAAATAACGTTAAAGGTTTTGATAATCTAAATGGCGAAACTGTTGATGAAATTCAGGATGAATTAATGGAAATGGTTCAAGATTCGGATAATGACTTGATGCATCATCAAGCAAAGGGATATACAGAGGAACAAATAATAGCATTAGCTAATTATTTTGCAGGGCAAGCTAAAGTGAATTCTGATAGTTCTGAAGAAGACGAAGAAGATGAGGAAGATGAGGAAGATGAGGAAGATGAGGAAGAGCATGACTGAAACCTTAAACAGCATTAATACATCAATAAGCAAAACCTTATAACTTTTTCAAGGAAACTATTATGACTCAAATTAATCGACGTGAATTTATCAAAATTTCGGGTGCATCTGCAGCTCTTGCTGTGACTCCTTCAGTTTTAAAAGCAGCAGAAAGTAGCTTTGAAGCTAGAGTTGTTGTTGTAGGTGGCGGCTTTGCCGGAGCCACTTTAGCCAAGTATTTAAGAATATGGAGTGATGGAAAAATCAAAGTGACCATGGTTGATAAAAACTCTGACCATGTTTCCTGCGTATTAAGTAATCTTATTTTGAATGATAGATTACAGCTTGATGAGATTACTCAATCCTTTACACCCTTACAAGATAATTATGGGGTTATTGTTGAACAAGGAATGGTAACTGGCGTTACTGAAGAGGCGGCATTTAAAATAGTCCATTTAGATAATAATACTGATATTGAGTGTGATTATGTTGTGTTAGCACCGGGTATTGAATTTATTGATATTCCTGGGCTAAAAGAAGGTGATATCAATCATTTTGATCAAGTCCCTCATGCTTGGATTGCTGGTGAGCAAACTGAAATATTAAGAGGGCAATTACACGGTATGGAAAAAGGTGATACTTTTATTATGACGGTGCCAGAAAGCCCTTACCGCTGTCCCCCTGGTCCTTATGAACGTGCCTGTGTGGTAGCAGACTATATTAAGCGAGTATTAGGGGAAGGGCAGGTAATTGTATTAGACCCGCATGCTGAAATCGCAATTGAAAAAGAAACTTTTGAGCAAGCGTTTAAAGGTATCTATAAAGATATTGTGACTTATAAGCCTAATGCAAAATTAGAATCTATCGAAATTAAAGACAATGGGGAAAAGGTAGTTAAAACTTCAGTAGGAGACTTTACTGCTAAAGTTGTTAATGTTATCCCTACACATGAAGCTGGTAAGATCGTAAAAGATTTAAAACTATTAATAGATGATAAAGGCTTTGCACCTGTTCATGCTGCTAGTTATGAATCTAAGTTAAGGGCAGGTTTTTATGTGGTTGGTGATTCAAATAGTAGTGGGCAACCTAAATCAGGACATATGGCAAATGCACAAGCTAAGGTATGTGCCGATGCTATTATCAGAGAAATTGCAGGCAAAACCACATCAAAAGATTTTGTTTATGATTCTGAAAGATTGAAAAATATAAAAACAAATTCAGCTTGTTATAGCCCCATTACATACGACGAAGCATCTTGGCTTACAGCAGTATTTGCTTATGAGACAGCAAATAATAGTATGGCCTTGGTTAAAGATTCTTTTGCTTCTTCTAATTCACCTCATTGGAGCAATGATAATTTTGAAGATATGTTCGAATGGGCTGAAAGTTTGTTTAGTAATACTTTTGGGTGATTTGATCCGCTACCAGCTTTGTAAATGATAAAAAGTTTGAAGTAGAGAATTTAAATTATATTACATGGCTCTATACAAACCACAGGTTGAGTTTGGATAATTTATTGTAGGGCGGACTTCAGTCCGCTATAAATAAGACATTATTGCCTGCATAGCGGACTGAAGTCCGCCCTACAATTGCTTCAACCTGTGGTTTGTTAATAGCCATGTTATATTAATTAAAGAGTAGAACGAAACAAGGGCATATTAATATGCCCTTGTTATTTATCTCTTTACAGAATAGCTTGTATTACTCAGCTGGTGCAATCACTTCAGCTTTACGCGTTTCACCTTTACCAATAGTCAGTAAATCCCAAACAAGTAAGCCCAGTCCAGAAGCTGTAACCAATCCAAATAGCATACGCCAATGCATAGCTGATAAAAATGATGGATGAGTTTGTGCTGCAAAATAACCACCCCAAGTAGAACCACCAATAGCTCTTTCAATAAAGGATTGTTCGTACCCTGCTATTAATAGTGCGATGGTCATACCTAGTACACCAATATTTAATAAAGCCAATGCCCATTTCCAACGCCAAGCATTTTGTGATTCTGCTCCCATCCAAACATTACCTCGCCAATGTTGAATAGCAATATAAAAGAAGGCAATATTAATGGTGGCATAAGCACCAAAAAAGGCTAAATGACCATGTGACGCAGACCATTGTGTACCATGAGTATATAGGTTGATTTGAGGCAAGGTATGCATAAAGCCCCAAACACCCGCACCAAAAAAGTTACCAAAGGCATGTGCAATTAACCAGGCCATAGCGGGGTGATTCATGTTTTTAAAACCACGTTCGCCAGAATCATAAACAGCATGAACAACCATAGCAACCAGTGGAATAGGTTCTAAGGCGGAGAAGAAACCACCAATAGTGAGCCAATATTCGGGCGTCCCAATCCAAAAATAATGGTGTCCTAGCCCCAATATGCCCGAACCAAACATAAGTGCAACTTCAATATAAAGCCATGTGGTTACAATTTTACGACTAACACCTAAAATAGTCATTAATGACCAAGCCATAATAACGCCAACTAAGACTTCCCAAGTTGCCTCTACCCAAAGGTGAATAACCCACCACCACCAGAATTGCTCGTGGGTGATATTGGTCATATAGAACATTCCAGCAACGTATAAGCCTGCTAATGCCACTAAATCTAGTGTTAAAACGCCAGCAATACCCGACCATTTACCTTTGCTAAAAGTCATCACTACGTTGTAGAAGAAAATTAGCATCACCACAACAATGCCAATATCTGCCCAGCGAGGCGCTTCAATATATTCACGGCCTTCATTAATCAGCCATAAGGTAGTGTCGTTGCCCGCACCTGTCTGGATAAATAGGTAGACCAGTACCACGACGGCAATGGCCGCACTTAATACCCAAAAACCTAATACACCGTATTTTAATCCGGCGATCTCAGTGCCACTCTCGTCTTCTAATAACCAATAAGTACAGCCAATAAAACCATATAACATCCATAAAATCATGGCATTAATATGGATCATACGATTAACACTAAAATCTAATATTTCATATAGAAAACCAGGGGCTATAAACTGTATTCCTGCTAATAAACCAAATAAAATTTGGAATATAAATAGAATAATAGCGCCCATAAAGTATTTGACTGCAAGCTTTTGACCATTGTTTAAGGTGTTGTCATCAACGCCTGCCCAGCTATGAAAGGCCTTTAATTTATTGGGGAGTGAAGCATTAACTGTTTCAGTGTTTGCACTCATAATTAATCGACCTCTGCATAAATGGTGGTGAAGTTATAAGGGAAGCCATTGGTATCAATACTCGACATCCATTTTAGGAAAGCAACGACTCCTTTTGCTTCTTCCTCAGTAATATTCAGGTTTGGCATTTTGCGACCTGTACCAAAAGTACGCGCATTTTTCTCAGGATCCATTAAAAATGCAAGCATTTGCTGTTCACGTAACTCAACGGTTAGCCAGCCTTGGTCAAGCCATGCTTTAGTTAAATCAGGCGCATAATAAGCACCATTACCTAATAAAGTATGACAATTCATACAGTTTTTAGCTTGAGTAGTTTTTTTACCCAAAGTAACAAGTTGTTCGGCTTCTTCTTCGGTAAATGTTTTACCAAATAATAATTCCTCACCATCAATAACAGGCATAAACTTATTCAGTTCTTTATTAAATTGATAATCAACTTTTTTATTGATGACTGAATACGCTGGGACACGATCTCCCCCTGCGGTTGTTTGACTTAAAGTATCAAAGGTTAAAACAACTAAAATTAAAAAAGAGCCAGCGGTTACCCATATAGCCATTTTTTTCCAAAAGGACTCGGAAGCCCATTGAGGTGTTTCACTCATTTTCTTTCTCCGGAGTAGTGATTAATTCAGGTGTGTCATGGGTTTGTTTACACAAATGCCAGATGGCAATGGGGGCAAAAAAATAACCAATGACCATAAGATAAGAAATTATGCCCCAATAACCGTTAAGGTTAGCGGCAAGTGTTAATTGGTAAACCGAAACTAACAGCACTATATAAGAAGCATAGGCGGATAGTTTAATGCTTAGGCGAGGATTAACTTTTGACCAGGCAAATAATAGGGCGTAACTTGCGCCTGCCATAATGATTAAGGCAGAGGAGAAAAAGGTAATGAAAAAATCTTTTAAAGCAACAGGTTCAAGCATGAATTTAATCTAGGTAATTAAATATAACTGCACACTATATTTTGTTTTGTTCAAAGATAAAAGCAATAAATCACTTGTTTTTTTCATGTGATTTAAAAAATCTTACTGTTTTAGTTAAAACAGTAAATTAAATAGTCTTATGGAATAAGCAAGTATAATGCTTTTACATAGTTTTTTCGTTTTATCAAAATTAAATAAGGATATATAAAAATATGGCAATGAAAACCCCAAAAAGTCTCGAAGTATTGGTGACTGATGGTTTTATTGATGAAGTAATGCATCCTTTAAAAAGCGGGAAGGAAGCCGATGTTTTTGTTGTATTCTCTGAAGGTGAAGTCCGCTGTGCAAAGGTTTATAAATCAGCTAGTCAAAGAGGGTTCCATAAGCAAGCCTTGTATGAAGAAGGACGTAAGGTAAGAAATAGTCGAAAAGCCCGTGCGATGCAGAAAAAAAGTCAGTATGGGCGTAAACAACAAGAAGAAGTTTGGCAAACGGCCGAAGTAGATGCTTTATATAAATTGGCTTTTGCTGGAGTGAGAGTCCCTCAACCTCATATCTTTATTGAAGGTGTGTTGTTAATGGAGCTTATTACCAATGAAAATGGTGGTGCAGCTCCCAGACTTAATGATCTTGATTTAACACGAGAGCAAGCGCTGGAATTTCATGGCTTATTGATTAAAGATGTCGTCAAAATGTTGTGTGCTGGATTAATTCATGGCGATTTGTCAGAATTTAATATCCTTGTGGATATTGATGGTCCAGTGATTATTGATCTTCCACAAGCTGTTGATGCCTCAGCCAATAATAATGCTGCGATGATGTTAGATAGAGATATTTGTAATTTAGCGCGTTATTTTGGACAGTTTGCTCCTGAAATATTGAGCACTCAATACAGCAAAGAAATATGGAAGCATTATCAAAGTGGTAAATTGACTCCCGATACAAAATTAACAGGCCGGTTTAAAGATAATCGTAAAAAAGCTGATGTAAAAGGTATTATGAGAGAAATTAATGATGCCAGAGACGAGGCTATTCAACGTAAGTATGAGACAAGGTACGAATAAATTAGTCTTTCTTATCCATTGTAAGCAAATTCTTCACCTAACAATTTTAACTAAATACATATTATGACAAACGCGAGTAATTTATTTTCTGAAGCAAAAAAAGTAATTCCAGGTGGCGTTAATTCACCTGTTAGATCATTTAGTGGTGTTGGTGGTACGCCTGTTTATATTGATCATGCCAAAGGCGCTTATATTTTTGATAATGAAAATAAACAATATATTGATTATGTTGGCTCATGGGGCCCGATGATTTTAGGCCATGCCCATCCAGAAGTAATTGATGTGGTAAAGCAAACGGCAGAAAAAGGTTTAAGTTTTGGCGCACCAACAGAGCTAGAAACTGCAATGGCTGAAAAAGTTTGTGAGCTAATCCCATCAATAGAAAAAGTAAGGATGGTCAGTTCAGGCACAGAAGCAACAATGAGCGCTTTACGCTTGGCGCGGGGATATACGAGCCGCGATAAAATTGTTAAATTTGAAGGCTGTTACCACGGACATTCAGATTCTCTATTAGTTAAAGCAGGGTCTGGCGCCTTAACATTAGGTGTACCCAGTTCACCTGGCGTACCTGAGGCTGTAGCGGCTGATACAATTACGCTGACTTATAATGATAGCGAACAAGTAAAAGCAACTTTTGCAGAAATAGGCAGTGAAATTGCCTGCATCATTGTAGAACCTGTTGCGGGTAATATGAACTGTATTCCACCTGTTGCTGGCTTTTTAGAAACTTTACGTCAAGTCTGTGATGAGCACGGTTGTGTATTGATTTTTGATGAAGTCATGACGGGTTTTAGAGTGGGCTTACAAGGCGCGCAAGGTGTTTATGGTGTTACGCCAGATTTAACCACATTAGGAAAAGTGATTGGTGGCGGTATGCCGGTCGGTGCCTTTGGTGGTAAAAATGAAATTATGGATTATTTAGCACCTGTTGGTCCTGTTTATCAAGCAGGTACATTATCAGGGAATCCTGTAGCAATGGCTGCTGGACTAAAAACATTGGAATTAATTTCCAAGCCAGACTTTTATAAAACCCTAACTAAAACGACAGAGAAACTAGTTTCAGGTATAAAAGAAAGAGCAAACCAGGCCGGTATAGCAATGACATCTAATCAAGTAGGTGCAATGTTTGGATTGTTTTTTAGCAAAGAAGAAAAAGTAACTGGTTTTTCTCAAGTGATGAAGTGTGATCAAGAGTTATTTAAACGCTTTTTTCATGGCATGTTGGAGCAAGGTGTTTATTTAGCGCCATCAGCTTTTGAGGCTGGTTTTGTTTCAGTCGCACATACCGATGAAGATATTGAAAAAACATTAGATGCAGCAAGTGTTGTTTTTAAATCATTAAGCTAACAATTTTGCTTTTAAAGATGTAGGAGCGTCCGCCCTCGGCGCGAATAAAACAGATTTTTTTTCATTGTTAAAATAATCGCGCCGAGGGCGGGCGCTCCTACAGAGATACATGACAATACACAATGGAAAATAATTTATTTCTTACCCTTCTGATAGCCTCCGCCATTATCATTATTTTACTTGGCTTAATAGGGTATTTCTGGTGGTCTAAAAAACAGCTCACCCAACAAAATCAACTACAGCTTGATCAATCTAGCTTAAAAAAAGAAGAACATCACCAGCTTTTACTAAAATTGGCGGTTGCGGAAGAAAAAATCAAGCAGCAAGAAAGTGTCTCTATCAATTTTGAGCAGTTACAAAAACAGCTGTTAGAAACAAAAACTGAAAATGTAGCTCTGCAAACACAATTACAAGAGCAACAAAAAAACACTGGTGAAAAACTACAGCTGTTACAAAATGCAGAAGCACAATTAAAAAGTCAGTTCGAAAATTTAGCCAATAAAATATTTGAAGATCGCAGCAAACAATTTTCAGAACAAAATAAAACTAGCATGGAGCATATTGTCAGTCCTATTAAAAGTCAGTTAACAGACTTTAAACAGCGGGTGGAATCAGTTTATGAGAATGAAACTAAAGACAGAATTTCTCTAAGAGAAGAAATTACTTCCCTGCGTCGTGATACAGAAAAAATGAATCAGGAAGCCTTAAACCTAACGCGAGCCTTAAAAGGTGATAAAAAAGCGCAAGGAAATTGGGGGGAAATGATTTTAGAAAAGGTGCTGGAACAATCAGGCCTACGTAAAGGTATTGAATATGAAACTCAAGGCGCCTTTAGGGATGAGGAAAATAATCTATTTAAACCGGATGTGATCATTCGTTTACCTGAAGAGAAAGATGTCATTGTGGATTCAAAAGTATCTTTGGTTGCTTACGAGCAATATTGTTCTTTAGAGAATGAGCAAGAAGTTGCTAATGCGCTAAAAGCACATATAAAATCTGTTAGAGATCATATCAAAGGGTTAAGTGATAAAGACTACTCTGGTTTAAAAGGATTAAGGTCGCTAGACTTTGTCTTATTATTTATGCCGATTGAATCTGCATTTATGGCAGCTTTCCAAGCAGATGAGAAATTATTTGCCGATGCTTTTGAGCATAAAATTATAGTGGTTACCCCAACGACACTACTGGCTACATTAAAAACTATAGAAAATATCTGGCGTTATGAACGTCAAAATGAAAGCGCCAGAGCTATAGCAGAAAAGGCAGGTTCTTTATATGACAAAATTAGAGGCTTTGTTGAAGATTTGGAGAAGCTGGGAAATCAGTTAAGTACAGCTAATAAAACTTATGATGGAGTGATGAATAAGCTAACGACAGGGCATGGTAATTTAATTCGCCAAGCGAGTAGTTTTGTTGAACTTGGAGTAAAAGTAAAAAAGACATTACCAAAAAACCTGACTGATCAGGCTGGGATAGATGGGCATAACAGTAGTCATTTGTAGAGCGGACTTTAGTCCGCCATAAAGGCAGTATGTATAAATTATCATGGCTATTAACAAACCACAGGTTGAAGCAATTGTAGGGCGGACTTCAGTCCGCTATGCAGGCAATAATGTCTTATTTATAGCGGACTGAAGTCCGCCCTACAATAAATTATCCAAACTCAACCTGTGGTTTGTATAGAGCCATGTAAATTATTGCGGACTAAAGTCCGCTCTACATTGATAAACAGTGGTTTGTATATAGCCCTGTTGTAATATTTATAGTGCTATAAATTAACCGATAAATACAAAGGTATTATCATCTAGATGGGTAGTATACGTTGAGGTAGATTAGATCTTTCGTTCGATTAAGAGGCTTTATTTTTTTACTGTTCTTAGTTTTGTATTTAGTTTATTTGCACCAACAAGCGCTAAAACAACAAAGGAACCGGGAGTAAAAACGGCAACTGCAATGGCTGCGGACACTTTTAATTTACTGGGGGAAGGTGAAGATATATTAGCAACTGGATACCTAAGTGCTCCACATGATTGGCATAACGGGGTTTCTTGCTGTTCCGTAGCATCACAAAATGAACAATTTGGCATAGACTTCACCTTAATAAAAGAGCTTAAGTTATTAAAATATAGTGCTGTTCAGTGATAGTAACAGAAATAATAAATGATTCAAGTTACAAATTTATTAAATTTGTTTTGTAAACTTCCCATAACGAAATAGCAGGGCAGGTAACAGTAATAAATTTAAAATAGTCGATGAGGCTAATCCTCCAATAATAATGGCCGCCATTGGCCCCATAATTTCTCGCCCTGGATTATCACTATTAAAGGCAATAGGTAGCATGGCTAATGCTGTAACCAGAGCGGTCATTAAAATAGAAGGTAAGCGTTGTTGAGCACCTAAAATAACAGTTTCCATAGTCCATTTTTTATTCTCTTCATCAACTAAATGCTGGTAGTGAGAAAGCAGCATAATACTGTTTCTTACTGTAATGCCAAATAAGGTAATAAAGCCCACCACAGAGCCCACTGATAAGGTTGCACCTGTTAAAACAACTGCAGCAAGCCCACCAATTAATGAGAACGGTAGGTTTGCTAGTGTAAGCAGTACATTACGGCTATTACCGATAGCAATATAAATAAAGATCAGTACGCCTGCGCCTGCCATTAAGGAATGTAAAAGTAAATCTTCTTTAGCTTGTGCTTGCTCTACTGCAGCGCCTGTAAATTCTGGGTAACTATTGGCGGAAAAAGGAATTTCATCAAGCACTTTGCTTTTAAGTTCTTGCATAAAAGAATCCATATCACGATCAATAACATTGGCTGTAATAGTCTGCTTTCTTTGAGCGCCTTGGTGGAGAATATTGTAACGACCTTCAGAATGTCTAATATCAGCAACTTGAGATAAGGTGATTAAGCGACCGTCTTGTGTGCGGATAGGTAAATCTGCAATGGCTTCTGGTTGTTTTCTTAATTCAGGAACTAATGCGACAGCCACATTATAAATACGATTGCCCTGAATATTTTTTCCTGTGATATGACTTTCGTAAGCAGTTTGTAATGTACTGATAACTTGTTCTGGATTGAGTCCCCATAATTGCAATTTATCTAGGTTTAAATGTACTTGCAGAAGAGGCGTGCCAGGAGGGGATCTAAGTTGCACATCGCTAGCACCTTCTATATTACGCATAATTTGAGCAACTGATTGTGCTTTATTATCCAACGCATTTAAATCATTACCGTAAATATTAACCACAACGGGTGAGGTATAACCTGAAATGGTCTCGTCAATACGTTCGGTTAAAAATGTGTTGGCTTCATATAAAATGCCAGGGAAATCCTCTAATACATCCCTTAAACTATCCAAAACCTGTTGTTGTTCAGCGCCAGAAAGAGGGATTAGCCGAACTTCATATTCACTGTAATGACTGCCAAAAGTATCGGCACCTCGCTCTGCTCTGCCAGCCCATTGAGAGACAGACTCTATTCCTGGGATTTGTAGAAACTGCTTGGTTAATTGTGAACCTATACGAATAGATTCCTTTAATGATGTACCAGGAATACTAGTGGTATGAACAATATAATGGCCTTCACGTAATTCGGGTAAAAATTTATTCTCCAGATTAAAGAGTGTGAAAAGCCCTAGCAGACAAATGATAATGCTAACGCTCATAACACTTTTAAAGTACTGGTTCACCCATTCTAAGGCTGTTTCATATCGAGGTTTAAGCCATTGAATTAAAGGAGGCTCTTGTTCGGCGCTTAAATTTTGTGGATTTTTCCCAAGGAAGACATAACATAGTGCTGGTGTTAGTGTTAATGCTACGACTAAGGACATTAAAATGGCAAGAATATAAGAAAGTCCTAGAGGTGAAAATAAACGCCCAGCAACACCTGATAAGGTTAACAATGGCACAAAGGCTAAAGCAACAATAAAGCTGGCATAAACTACAGAGCTACGAACCTCCATTGAGGCATCATAAACCACAGTAGCGATTGCTTTAGGTTGTGACAGTAGGCGATTTTCTCGTAATCGTCGGAAAATGTTTTCAGTATCGATAATGGCATCATCTACTACTTCTCCTAAGGCAATCGCTAATCCGCCTAGCACCATAATATTTAAATTAATGCCACTTTCTATCAAAATGATAATGGCAGTAATCAATGATAAAGGAATTGCGGTGGCAGAGATTAATGCGGTACGCAGATTAAATAAAAATAGATAAAGCACAATAACGACGAAGCAACCGCCGATTAATAAGTGGCCTGATAAGTTAGATAGTGATGTTTCAATATAATCAGCAGGGCGAAATAAGCGAGGGTAAAAATTAATATCCTGTTTAGTAAAAATATCATCAAATTCAGCTAATGCATTTTCTACTTCTCTGGATACAGATAAAGTATTGGCTCCAAATTGGCCAATAATCATCATTACAATACCTGCTTTACCTTTTATTTGAGCAGCCCCAATAGGTGGTTCGGCAGCATAAGCAATATCAGCAACATCACCTAAAGTTATATTAATACCTGCCTGACGTTTTATGATGATTTTTTTAAATTGTTCCGGTGTATTTGCTTGCCCTGAAATTTGAATGGTAAAGCGTTGGTTATCGTTTTCAATAAAACCTCCACCTTGAATATTGCCAGCCTGTTTAGCAGCATTAACAATATCTTCAACCGCTAAATTAAAACGGTGCAGTTGAGAGGGTTTTATTTGAATTTGTAATTGCTGTGTTTCGCCACCAAAAATATTAACATCCGCAACACCAGGGACCGCTAGTAATCTCGGCACAATAGTCCAATCTACTAAGCTACGTAACTCCATTAAACTCTTTTTATCAGAGTTTAAGCCAATAGTTAATACAGTGGCAGAAGATGAAGATAAGGGCACTGCAATCGGTGTTTCTACCCCTTTAGGTAAACGGCTGACTAAACTACTTAAGCGCTCACTAACTAATTGCCTGTTTCTATAAATATCACTGCTTTCTTCAAATAAGGCAGTAACAATGGATAAACCTTGAATAGATTCTGATCGGATAGATTTAAGACCGATTAAACCGCTAATGCTAGTTTCTATTTGCTGTGTTACTAAAATTTCAACTTGCTCTGAGGATAAGCCTGGAGATTCAGTTTGAATAATCACTTGTTTAGGTGAAAATTCAGGAAAAATATCAAGACCTGCAGAAGAGAAGCGGAAGCTGCCATAGAAAAGCAATATAATCGCCAAGGCGATAACCACACCATAAAATCGAATAGAAAAGCGGACTAGGGTTGATAGCATATTTAGATTAATGGCAATTGGTTTGAGGCACTAAAAAAATGGATAGCCGAGATATGTTGAGTTAATCGTCATCATCTTCATCAGGAATTTGTGATCTAAATTCATGTGAAAGTAGCATTTGAGTACCTGTTACTACAATTTCTTGATTATCAGTCAATTGCTCAGTAATAAAATATCCTTTGGGGACTTTTATTGGATTGATAATGTTCTGATGGATAAATTGTTCTTCATCAATTTTTATAAAAACAAATGACTGTCCTAGATGCCAAGCAATAGCTGATTCAGGAATAATAATGCCGACTAGTTTGTTCTTGAACTGGGGAATCCAGGCTGTAAAATTCATCCCTGGCTTTATATTAGGATTGTCGCTTAAAAAACTATATTGTAGACCCTGTGAAAATTGATCTATAGAGGGGAGACGGCTAATAAATGAGGCTTTGAAAGCACCTTCTCTTTCTCCAGTAGGGCTAATCAAAATAGTTTCAACATTATCTAATAGCGTATTACCAGCAGCTAAGGTGACTGTTAATAAAGTCGATTTCCCTGAAATTAAATGATCAAATTGAGCTGGTTTTTGTCCTGTTACCCAGTGTGTTATATGTTCTCCCCAGAGTAATTGGCTTTGATTAATAATAAGTTTACTTTTATAAACCATCTCATCATAAATCGCTTTATCGGATTGCCATTGTGATTGTTGGTCTTGTAGTTTTCTGGTCGAAACCGCTTCGTTTTTATGCAGGTTACGTAAGCGAGCAATAGTTGATTCTGCTTTGGCTAAGCGAGCCTTTGCTCCCGCTTTTTTTGCAGCGGCTGATTGGTACTGGCTGATGATAGAAAGTAAAGGGCTAACATTGACAGCTTTACCGTATGCAGTGATTTCCTTTTGGAATTCAATGGTTTTAAATTGCTGTGTTTCTAAGCCTGAAGCTTCTTGAGATTCTTCATCTAAATGAATAACAACTTGGCCATTAATTATTTGCGTAGGTTTTAGCTCATTTTCTTCGTCATCATCTGAAGCAACAGCAGATAAACTGAAAAAACAAAATAATAAAACCAATGGATAACGATTCATATAAAGGCCATTAGAAAAGGAATTACTGGAATTATACGGTGTGTTTTTAGCTGAAATAAATATTTTTGTTGTTTTTAATCAATAGCACGTTATCCTTTACATTATATTTAGTGCAAAGGAGATTAAAATGAGTGAACTGCCAGAAAACTTAAAATATGCAAAGAGCCATGAATGGTCAAAAGCCGAGGCTGATAATATCATCCGTATTGGCATTACAGACTTTGCCCAAGAAGAATTGGGTGATTTAGTTTATGTAGAGTTACCAGAAGTCGGGAAACAGTTTAATGCGGGTGAACAATGTGCTGTCGTTGAATCAGTTAAAACAGCATCTGATTTGTTTAGCCCTGTAACAGGAACTGTGGTTGCTATTAATGAAGCTATAATGGATGCACCAGAGCAGGTTAATGATGAGCCTTACGATACCTGGTTATTTTGTATTAAAGCCGATAATTTAGCAGAATTAGATGGTTTAATGGATGCGAAAGCATATCAAGCAATGATTGAGGAATAAGTTGAGATGACTTATTACAATGAAAAAGGATTGAAGCGATTTATCAATGCAATCTTCTTTTCTGTTGCAGGTTTTAAAGCGACATGGAAACATGAAGAAGCCTTTAGACAAGAAGTTGTTACATTTATTGTTGCTGTACCTTTGGCTTTTTGGCTGACTAACGATAATGTAGAAAGAATTTTGCTGATAGCTTCAGTGGTATTGGTTATGATTGTTGAGTTATTAAACTCAGCAGTTGAGGCCGTCGTTGATCGAGTGGGTACTGAGTTTCATGAATTAGCAGGGCGAGCCAAAGATATAGGTTCAGCGGCTGTTATGTTGTCAATTATGCTAGCAATAGCAACATGGTTATTAATTTTAGTTAAAATTTAAGAGGAACAAAATGAGTGCATTAATTTGTGGGTCTATGGCTTACGATACTATTATGGTTTTCCATGATAAATTTAAAAATCATATCTTGCCAGAGAAGGTTCACATGCTAAATGTTTCTTTTTTGGTGCCCATGATTCGTCGAGAATTTGGGGGCTGTGCAGGGAATATTGCATATAACCTAAACCTGTTAGGTGAAGATCCAACTATTATGGCAACAGTGGGACATGATTTTGAACCTTACGCCCAATGGTTAAATAGCTGTAAAATATCTACAAAATATATCAAGACTATGGATAGTGAATATACTGGTCAAGCTTATATTACAACGGATGAAGATGATAATCAGATTACAGCTTTTCACCCGGGTGCGATGAACCTTTCACATGAGAGTTCAGTGGCAGATGCGGACAATATTAGTATTGGTATTGTTTCTCCTGATGGAAAATTAGGAATGCAACAACATGCTAAAGAATTTGTTGATCAAGACATTCCCTTTATCTTTGACCCAGGGCAAGGTATGCCAATGTTTGATGGGGCTGAATTACTAGAACTTTTAGAGTTAGCGACTTATGCAACATTCAATGATTATGAATCAGAATTAATGCAGGAACGCACAGGCTTAACGCTAGAGCAAGTCGCTGAAAAAGTTGATGCTTTAATCGTAACAATGGGTGGTGACGGTTCTAAAATTTATACTGATGGAAAATGTATTGAAATTCCATCTGCGCAAGCTAAAGAATTAGCTGACCCAACAGGTTGTGGTGATGCATATAGAGCTGGTTTGTTATATGGAATTATGAATGAGTTAGATTGGGAAATAACCGGGCGCATAGCTTCGTTATTAGGTTCAATTAAAATTGAACACCATGGTACGCAGAACCACAAATTTACAATGGATTCATTTAAAGCACGTTATAAAGAAAGTTTTGGAAGCTCATTTTAAAAATGTATTGAGTGGTAGAGCGGACTTCAGTCCGCAAAGCTATTGCGAGAATCACTCTCAAAAAACTTATCCTATAGCGGACTGAAGTCCGCTCTACCTCGGGTTCTAAATCTTGAATTTAAAAAACACCGAAAAACTACTTTCCATCATGGCACAGTTACGTCACCCCGAAACTGGCTGTGCATGGGATTTAAAGCAAAGTTTTAGCACGTTAGCTCCCTATGCCATCGAAGAAGCCTATGAAGTTGCAGATGCTATTGAAAGAAATGATTTAGATGATTTACGACTAGAATTAGGTGATCTGTTATTACAAGTCGTTTTTCATTCTCAAATAGCACAAGAACAAGGCTTGTTTGATTTTGAACAAGTAGCAGAAGCTATATCAGAAAAAATGGTTAGCCGGCATCCGCATGTGTTTGGCGATACTGTTTATAACAGTGATGAAGAAAGACAAAAAGCCTGGGACGAAGCCAAAGAAAAGGAAAAGCAGGCACAAGGAAAAGCAAGTAAAGATAAAAGTGTATTAGCTGGTGTGCCAACTAATCTTCCTGCTTTGCTTGAATGTGAAAAAATACAAGATAAAGCCGCAAATCATGGCTTTGATTGGCCAGAAGTTGAACCTGTTTTTGACAAGGTGATGGAAGAACTTGAAGAAGTAAAAGAAGCTTGGGAAGAACAAGATCAGCCACATATTCAAGAAGAAATCGGTGACTTATTATTGGTTGTGGTTAATTTAGCCAGACATTTAAAGGTCAATCCAGAGATAGCGTTAAAACAGGCCACTAAAAAATTTAGCAAGCGATTTAACTATATCGAGCAACAAGTAGAAGCCTCGGAACGAACTTTACGAGAGTGTGAGTTGGCAGAGTTAGATGCTTTCTGGGATGAGGCTAAGAAAGCTCTTAAAGTAAATCGATAGTAGTACTAAAGTACAATTTACATTACAAAGCAAAGAGATATAATCCCCTTTCATTGATTCAGAACCTGAACTAATGAAACTAGCATTGTTTACGGATAAAATTAATAAAAAGGATTTTTCTTGTGCTGGGAAAACTAGTTAAGCACAATAATTTATGTTTAACTTTCTATTCCAAAACATTTTAAAGAGGAAATCATGAGAAAAAATTCTTTAGTTATTGCTGCAACACTTGTATTAGCATCTACTTCCGTTTTTGCTGATAAAGATCACAGCAAAAGCAATAATTGCGGCACTGTCTTAAAAGCAATTGGAGGGCACGCTAACTTAGAAACCAAATTAATTGACGCTAGAAATGCAAATAATGGCGGTTTTGATTTAAATATGTGGGGCACGGTTGTTTCTGATGATGGTACTGTGTGTGCAGTTGTAAAAACGGGTGATGATATAAATGACCAATGGCTTGGTAGTAGAGTTATTTCAGCTCAGAAAGCAAATACAGCGAATGCATTTAGCCTACAAAATAGCCTAGCATTATCTACAGCTAACCTTTGGACAGCCACTCAACCAGGTGGATCTTTGTTTGGCTTGCAATTTAGTAACCCTGTGGATACAAAAGTTGCTTACAGAGGAAATTCTAAAAACTTTGGTGCAAAAAATGACCCAATGGTTGGCAAAAAAATTGGTGGTGTTAATGTATTTGGTGGTGGTTTAGCTTTATATGATGATGAGCAGAATATGATAGGGGCTATTGGTGTAAGTGGTGATAGTTCGTGTGCTGACCATAATATCGCATGGAGAACGCGTACTGCATTAGGTCTTGATAATGTTCCTACTGGTGTTTCTGTTAATGGAGACGACAACATTATTTATGATCCTGCAAATGGTTTTGCTCATCCTGTTTGTACAGCTGAATCACAAGCTATTGCAGAAGCATTCCCTAAAGCTGGAGAATAAGGATCAAACACCTTGCTCTGTTCTGGAGCAAGGTACCTCAAAGCATTAAACATATCTGGCTATCTATGTGTGAACTTGGTTTAAACTAATCCTTTCAGCTATGGCTGGGTTAATTAAGAATGGAAGTTTTGAATCAGCTTTTTGGTATTTTTTGACATTTAATCTAATCCCAATTTTTTTAAACGATAACGTAAGGACCTAAAAGTTAGCCCCAAGTGCTTAGCTGTTTCAGTTTTATTCCAGCGATTTTCTTCTAAGGCTTTGCTTAGCGCCTCTTTTTCAATTTCTTCCAGATAGTCTTCTAGCGATATTTCAGAGGGATTAAATTTTTCTGCTTTAGGTAATTCCGTTGAGCAGGGTAGGTTTAAGTCATCAAGCTCTATAGTATTTCCTTCATATAAAGCCAGTGCTCGTTCCAGGATGTTTTCTAATTCGCGAACATTACCAGGGAAGTGATAATGCTTTAAGCCATGAATAGCTTCTTTGCTAAGCGTTGGTTGCTCTTGCTCATTGTTACTCGCTAGTTTTTCTAGTAAATGCTCGGCCAATTCGGGAATGTCGCTAGCACGACTACGTAATGGTGGGCTAACAAGGTCAATTACATTAATGCGATAGTATAAATCTTGTCTAAACTCGCCTCTTTCAACCATTGCATTTAGATCTTTATGCGTGGCGCTTAGTAAGCGTACGTTAGTTGATATTTCTTGCTGGCCTCCAACAGGACGAACTTTCTTTTCTTGAATGGCGCGTAGAAGTTTAACTTGAAGCGCTAAAGGTAAATCGGCCACCTCATCTAAGAATAAGGTTCCACCATCAGCTGCTTGGAATAAACCTTGTTTATCTGCTGTTGCTCCGGTAAAACTTCCTTTCTTGTGGCCAAAAAATTCACTTTCCATTAATTCATGAGGAATAGCCCCGCAGTTTACTGCTATAAAAGACGCTTCGTGTCTCGGGCTTTGTTGGTGAATCAGTTTTGCTACTAATTCTTTACCTGATCCTGATTCTCCGCTGATATACACTGGCGCTTGGCTTCTGGCTACCTTATCAATTTTTGAGCGAATATCGCGCATTGATTGCGACTCACCTAATAGAAGGTGGCGAGTTCTACGTTCTTTTTTTGTCTGGGGTGTGGTTGATAGTTTTAATGCATTATTTACCAGTTGTCTTAATACCGTTAAATCAACGGGTTTTGATAAAAAATCAAACGCACCTTTTTTCATCGCTGTGATTGCTATATCCATACTACCATGGGCTGTTATAACGGCTACAGGCATTGGCTTTGTGCTTTTTTGGATATAATCAACCAAGTCTAAACCATTACCATCAGGTAGCTTCATATCAGTAAGGCAAAGGTCAAAGCTATGTTTTGTCAATAATTTTTTTGCCTTGGTAATATCTTCAGCGCAGAGCGTTTGAATATTCATCCTATTAAGAGTGATTTCTAATAATTCTCTAATATCAGGTTCATCATCAATAATCAGTGTAAATGGCTTATTCATATTTCAATTTTTGAGCTGTCTGCTTTGGGTAAACATAATTTAAAGCTGCTTTTATTATCAGCTGATATAGCATAGCTTAATTTAGCTTGGTTGAGTTCTGCTAATTCTTTAGATATATACAAACCAAGTCCAGTACCTGAGGATGATGTGGTAAAAAAAGGTTCAAAAAGATGATTGGCAGTCTCTTGGTCTATTGGGTCGCCATTGTCGAAGATTGTAATGCAAGGGCTATCAGCAATCAAATTGATTTCAATAATGACTTTTTGGGATAAGTTGCCATATTTAAGGGCATTGGAACATAAGTTATCGAAGATTTGTTTTAAATGACCTGCATCCATATAAACCCATAAGTCAGATGCTTTAGTATCGATTTCAAAGTTATCAAGTGAACTTCCTGTGTCATAAATAAAACCTTGCAAATAGTTATCCAGCCATAAGTTAAGGTGAATCTTTTCTCTTTTTGATAAGCGTCTTCGAGATAGTTGTAATACATCTTCAATTATTTTATTCATTCTCAAGCAATGAGACTGAATTATTTCTGTTAAGCGATGGTCTTCATTTTGTAATGCAGGTGCTTCAGATAAAAGTTGGCTGGCATGACTAATTGCACCTAATGGGTTGCGTATTTCATGCGCTATGCTCGCAGTAAGTCGCCCCAATGAGGCCAGTTTGCTTTGTTGAAGTTGTTGGTTATAAAGGTATATGTCTTCCAGAATGATCATGTGGAAGGTGTCTTCTTGGGTTTGAATTAAAGAAAACCGACTGTGAATTTGTTTGTGATCAGGTAAGCCTATTAGTGCAAAATTTTGATTGTTGTCTATGTTCCACTGATAAAAACTAGTACTTAATTGTTCTGAAATTTCTGATAAATATTGAGGCGAGGGGAGATGCTTAGGTCTATTAATAATGTTTAGTGCAGCTTCATTGTACAGTTTGATCTCTTGATCTGAATTACTAATAATAATACCAGATTGCAGGTTTTGAATGATATGTCGATTAAGCTCTTCGAGATTGGATATTGTTTGCTTATGCTGAGATGCAATTTGTTCTGATTGTTCGGTTCGTTTTGCAAGAATAAATGATAAGTAAGCAATCGTAAAATAAGAAGCGCCAAGCATTCCAGCATAGGTTAAGGATGCAGGGATGGCATGAGATAAAATACTGTAGACGTGCTCAAATAAAACAGAAAGGCTGGCTAACGCAGCAAAAAATAGAGCGCAACGTCCTCCAATAAGTAAGCCGCCCGCAGCTGTGGAGACAACAAGTAAAATACCAATACCACTACTAATACTGCCACTGGCATGCATTAATAAAGTTATGAAAACAATATCACTAAAAATATTGAGTTGAGCTTGTATTGTATAGCTTGGAGTACGGGAGAAGGCTGCATAACCCGATAGGGTTGAAATGGCAAAATAGCTATGACAAATGATTTCATATAACTGAGCATCATGGGATTTAAAAATAGAAGGGTCAAAATGAAAATAAAATAAAATAAGAAATAGCGCTGAAATAATAAATCGATAGAGGAAAAAGACCTTTAATAAAGACCAGGCCTGCTCAGTCGGAATGCCATAACCTTTAGAAAAAGGGCAAGGGTAAATTGTATTTTCTTGATTGGGTGCCATAATGACTAAAGTTCGATAGAATGTGCGCAGAGATTACTGTAACTATAGTTTAGAAATGAGAATGTATAAATCATTCAATTTACATTCCTTAAATATTGCCTTTCAGGGCAGTTGGAGAAAAAAATGAACATCCACGAGTATCAGGCTAAACAGCTTTTTAAAGCGTTTGGTATTTCTGCACCTCAAGGCAAAAATGTAACATCAGCAAATGATGCTGTATTAGCAACTAAAGATATTGCTGGGGATGCTTGGGTCGTAAAAGCCCAAGTGCATGCAGGGGGAAGAGGAAAAGTTGGTGGTGTAAAACTGGCTAAAAATACAGGTGAAGTTAAACAGTATGCTGCTGATATGCTGGGTAGTCGCTTAGTGACTAAGCAAACTGGAGCTGAAGGTTTACCCATAGAGTCTGTATTGATAGAGCAAACCTCTCCTATTAAACGTGAATTTTACCTAAGTATTTTGGTTGATAGGGCTAGTGAACGGGTGATGTTTGTCTCGTCTATTGCTGGAGGGATGGATATAGAAGAGGTTGCTGAGAGTACACCTGAAAAGATTGTTACTCTATTGATTGACCCTGCGGCTGGCTTGCAGTCTTATCAATGTAGGCAAGTTGCATTTGATTTGTTATTGCAAGGTCCTCAAATTCGAGCGTTAGAAAAAATCATGCAAGGCATGTATCGCTTGTTATTAGAAAAAGATGCCAGTCAGATTGAAATTAATCCCTTGGTAGAAACTGATGATGGCGAATTATTAGCGTTAGATGCCAAAATTAATTTTGATGATAATGCAGTGGCTTTACATTCTGATATTGTGAGTCTTAGAGATCAAAGTCAAGAAGATGAAAAAGAAAATAAAGCACAAGAATTTGATCTAAATTACATCACCTTAGATGGCACAATTGGCTGTATGGTTAATGGTGCAGGTTTGGCAATGGCAACAATGGATTTAGTGAAGCTAAAAGGTGGGTCGCCAGCAAACTTTCTTGATGTAGGTGGTGGTACAACACCCGAAAAAGTCTGTGAAGCTTTTAAATTAATTTTGTCTGATAACAGTGTAAAGGCAGTTTTAGTCAATATTTTTGGTGGTATAGTTCAGTGTGATGTGATTGCTAAAGGAATCTTAACAGCAGTCGATGAGGTTCATGTTCAAGTGCCTGTTGTGGTTAGACTGGAAGGCACAAATGCAGAAAAAGGTAGAGAGTTATTAAATAATTCAGATTTTGGTGTGATTGCTGCCGATAATTTAGCCAGTGCAGCAGAGCAAGTCGTCGCATTAGCTAATAAAGAAGGAAAGAGCGCATGAGCATTTTAATTGATAAACAAACCAAGTTAATCTGCCAAGGGTTTACAGGTAAGCAAGGTACGTTTCACTCTGAACAAGCACTAGCTTATGGTACGCAATTAGTGGGTGGTGTTACGCCAGGGCGTGGCGGTCAAACTCATTTGGGTTTGCCTGTGTTTAACACTGTAGAACAAGCAGTAAAACAAACAGGCGCAACAGCGACTATGATTTATGTGCCACCTTTTTATGCTGCGGATGCCATTCTAGAAGCGGTAGATGCAGGTATTGGCTTAATTATTTGTATTACAGAAGGTATTCCTGTTTTACAGATGTTACGAGTAAAAGCAGCAATGGCGAGTACTGATGCCTTATTAGTTGGGCCTAATTGTCCAGGTGTTATTACGCCAGGGGAATGTAAAATTGGCATTATGCCGGGTAATATTCATTTGCCAGGTTCTGTCGGTGTGGTTTCAAGATCAGGTACGCTAACTTATGAAGCGGTTCATCAAACGACTCATGAAGGCTTGGGGCAAAGTACATGTGTAGGTATTGGTGGTGACCCTATTCATGGAATGACTTTTATAGATGTATTAAGTCGATTCCAAGAAGATGAACAAACCAAAGGGATTATTATGGTGGGTGAAATTGGCGGAACTGAAGAAGAGGAAGCAGCTGATTACATTAAAGAATATGTCACTAAGCCTGTAGTGTCTTATATTGCAGGAAGAACAGCACCCGAAGGGAAAAGAATGGGGCATGCTGGGGCGATTATTACAGGTGGAAAAGGTACGGCAGAAGGCAAAGTTGCTGCATTAAAAGCAGCGGGTGCCGAGGTGGTTGATACACCTACTTTATTAGGCGTAGCAATGAAGGCTGCTTTGTAAACTATAAGACTCCTGAGTTATTCTTACTCTGTAGGAAGGGCCTTTGGCTGCGGCTGGAACAGATCAAAAGCAGTTGCGGCCAAAGGCTCCCCCTACATTTATCGACTAAATTTAAAATACTCTTTAACCTGTGGTTTATTAATAACCATGTAATTAATTGACTGACTGAATGTTAAAAATAGCACTAGCCCAAATCAATCTGCTCGTTGGTGGAATTCAAGTAAACCAAAATAAAATCATTCAAACATCCGAGAATGCCCGTGATCAGCTTGGCGCTGATGTTATTGTTTTTCCTGAACTAACGGTTACAGGCTATCCACCTGAAGACTTGTTGTTACGCCCTGATTTCATTAAACAAGCTAATCAGGCCGTGTTAGATATTGCTGAAGCTGTTAAAGGTATTGATATTGTTATTGGCTTTCCAGAGCAGGGTGTTGATTGTTTATACAACAGTGCTGTGGTGTTAAGAGATGGCAAAATTTTAACGCGATATAGAAAAAGTGCGCTGCCCAATTTTGGTGTGTTTGATGAACAACGTTATTTTCAATCATCAGATGAAACTTGTATTTTTACCGTAAAGGGATGTTCCATTGCTTTAACTGTTTGTGAAGATATATGGCAAAAAGGCTTGGTAGAAAAAAATAAACAACAGGGTGCGGATTTAATTGTCACCTTAAATGCATCACCTTTTCATGCTGGCAAGATTCATGAACGAGAAGAAATTGTTTGTCAGCAAGCGAAAGGGGCTGAAATCCCATTGGTTTACGTCAATATGATAGGCGGCCAAGATGAGTTGGTTTTTGATGGCGCTTCTTTTGTTGTTGATGCAAAAGGTGAGGTGGTTTTCAGAGCTGAAGAGTTTGAAGAACAAGTGTCTGTTGTTGAATTTGAAGGTGGTAGCCCTGTTAAAAGTATCTGCTCTCCTTTGTATAATGAAATATCTAGTGAATATAAGGCATTAGTTTTAGGGGTAAGAGATTATGTGTATAAAAATGGCTTTAAAGGAGCGATTTTAGGATTATCTGGCGGTATTGATTCTGCATTGGTTTTGGCGATAGCAGTCGATGCTTTAGGGGCAGAGCAAGTAGAAGCTGTTTTGATGCCATCTAAATATACCCAAGATATGAGTAATGAAGATGCCGTTTTAGAGGCGGAAGCATTAGGTGTTAAACACCATACCATTGCAATTGAGCCAGCTGTTAGTGCATTTACAGCTATGCTAAGTGAAGTTTTTACCGAAACAAAGCGAGATGCTACTGAAGAAAATATTCAGGCACGTTGTCGAGGTGTTCTGTTAATGGCAATGTCTAATAAGTTTGGTAAGTTATTGTTAACAACCGGTAATAAAAGTGAAATGAGTGTGGGCTATGCCACTTTATATGGGGATATGGCGGGTGGTTTTGCGCCAATAAAAGATGTGCCAAAATTGTTGGTTTATCAGTTGTGTGAGTATCGTAATACCCTGTCAGCCGTTATTCCTCAGCGAGTGATAACACGCCCACCATCGGCTGAATTAGCGCCTGACCAAATTGATGAAGATTCATTGCCTCCCTATTCTATTTTAGATCCTATTTTAGAAATGTATGTAGAGCAAGATAAGTCAGCAGAAGACATCCATGCTGCTGGTTACCAGATGGATGATATTAATCGAGCAATTTCATTGGTGGATAGAAATGAATATAAACGTAGGCAAGCGCCACCAGGAGTGAAGATTACACCAAGAGCGTTTGGAAGAGATCGGCGTTATCCTATTGCTTCTGGATATAGAGGGGTCTAGTAATAGCTCGTTTATGTTTTATTAGAGCAGACTCTAGTCTGCTCTAATAAGTTTTGTATGAAAGTTATTTCAATTGATCCGTCACAAAAGGCTCAATAGACTGATAAATCGATTGGTGCATTTTTGGGTTTCCAGTAATGATATTGCCTGATTTTACAAAATTATCATCAAAAGAAAAATCGGTAACAACACCGCCAGCCTCTTGAACTAACAAAATGCCTGCTGCAAAGTCCCACTCTTTAAGGCCAATTTCCCAAAAGCCATCTAATCTACCAGCGGCAAGATAAGCTAAATCCAGTGCGGCTGAGCCTGCACGCCTAATACCTGCTGTTTTAGGGGTTAATACTTTAAACATGCTTAAGTAAGCATCTAAATGTTGAGGGTATTTAAAAGGAAAGCCAGTTCCAATAAGAGCGGCATTAAGATCAGTTTGTTTGCTCACTCTAATGCGGCGATTATTTAAAGTCGCCCCACCACCTTTTTCAGCCGTAAATAATTCGTCTCTCAATGGATCATAAACAACACCTACTTCAGTTTTACCTTTGTGTTTTAAGGCAATTGAAACAGCGTATTGAGGGTAGCCGTGTAAGAAATTTGTGGTGCCATCTAAAGGGTCAATAACCCAAGTGTAATCATTGCCTTTATGTTCGCCGCTTTCTTCGGCAAGAATGCCATGGTCTGGGTAGGCGTATTTGATGACTTGTATTATTTCTTGTTCGGCCATGCGATCAACTTCACTAACAAAATCGTTCTGACTTTTTTTGGTAATAGTGAGTTGACTAACATTTTCTGATGAACGTTGAATTAAGTCTCCTGCATTCCTTGCGGCACGGATGGCGATATTAAGCATTGGGTGCATAGTCGAATTTATATATGGGCAGTGAGAAAACCCTCTAGCATAACAAAACTTTTGGTATAGTGTTCTATTTTATCTAAGCGTGTGTTGCAAATGCTTTCAAATTTTAAAATTGTTTTGGTCGAAACCTCTCATCCAGGAAATATAGGAGGGGTTGCTCGTGCCATGAAAAACATGACATTGAGTGAGTTGTGTTTAGTTACACCAAAAACTTTCCCAAGTGCTGATGCAACTTCTAGAGCCGCAGGCTCAGATGATATTTTAAGCTCAGCTACTGTTTATGAAACTTTACAAGAAGCAATTGCAGATTGTCAGGTGGTGTTGGGTGCATCCGCTAGAGATAGAACAATTAGCTGGCCAGAGGTAACGGCTAGGGAATGTGCGGAAAAGTTTGTAAAGCCAGCTGAAAGCCAATCAAGAGATAAAGTTGCGATTGTATTTGGTAGAGAAAACTCAGGATTAAAAAATCATGAGTTAGATCTATGTCATTATTTATTACGTATTCCTTGTAATTCAGACTATAGCTCATTAAATTTGGCTGCAGCTGTGCAAGTAGTAGCTTATGAATTATTTGTAGCCTCTGGTCAGCAGACTAAAAGTACTATTGGCGATAAAAATGAGGATAACTTGGCAAGTGCTAAACAAATGGAGTTGTTTTATGAGCATTTGCAACAAACATTAGCTGATATTGGTTTTTTACATGTGGATAAATCGCAATCAATTATGCGTAGGTTACGTCGAATTTATAATCGAGTGGCGCTTGATACTAAAGAAGTAGATATTCTTCGTGGTATTTTAAGGTTTTCACAAACTCATAATGACAAGTAATATTTATGTTTCGATTAATTAAAGAAGACATTAATTGTGTGTTTGACAGAGACCCTGCCGCCCAATCAGTGTTTGAAGTTATTACAACATACCCTGGGTTTCATGCCTTAATCATTCACCGAGTAGCTCATTATTGCTGGGGGAGAGGGTTTCGTTGGCTGGGGCGATTTATTTCTCATGTAGGGCGATGGTTAACAGGAATTGAAATACATCCAGGTGCACAAATTGGACAACGTTTTTTTATTGATCATGGCATGGGCGTTGTGATTGGTGAAACAGCTGTTATTGGGGATGACTGTACTTTGTATCATGGGGTGACTTTAGGCGGAACATCTTGGAATAAAGGCAAACGCCATCCAACATTGCTAAATGGTGTGGTGGTCGGTGCGGGGGCAAAAGTGCTGGGACCTATTGAAATAGGTGAAGGTGCTAGAATCGGCTCGAACTCTGTTGTTGTTAAAGATGTTCATGCCGATGCAACTGTTGTGGGCATTCCTGGGCGTATTATTGACAGGGAAAAAAAGAAAACGAGTAAAGAGCGAGAGGAAATAGCTTCAAAAATGGGTTTTAATGCTTATGGGGCAACATCTGATATGCCTGATCCTGTCGCTCATGCTATTAACCATATGCTGGATCATATTCATGCAATGGACAAGCAATTGGGTGATATGAAGAAAGTCCTCAATGATTCAGGTCTTGAATATAACGAACCCGATATGCCTTCTTTAGATGATTGTGAAATTAAAGAATAATTGAGCTTGGGTAATACTTGACTAAATTACTGGGTTAATTTATAGTAAACTTACTTTTTTTAAGTTTATTAAGGATTTTCATGCGACTAACTACTAAAGGCCGTTACGCGGTAACAGCAATGCTTGATTTAGCTTTTCATAGTCAAAAGAAGCCTGTTACATTAACTGATATTGCCACAAGACAAACGATTTCGTTGTCATATTTAGAACAGCTATTTGCCCGTTTACGCAAAGCTGGAATGGTCATTGGTGTCAGAGGACCAGGTGGTGGATATAAGCTGAGCCGTGTCGCTGCTGAAATAAATATTGCTGATATTATTACTGCTGTTGATGAGCCAATAGATTCAACAAAATGTGGTGGAGAAGGTAACTGTCAAGATGGTTTGCCTTGTTTAACGCATAATTTATGGATGGGATTGAGTGATCAAATCAGAACTTATCTACAAGGTATTAGTTTAGGTGAATTGTTAGAAAGAGAGCCTATTACTGATGTTGCAAAAAGACAAGACCATAGCCTGGAGCAGGTTGTGAATATTACTTCAGCTCATCAGGAAAAAATGTCTGCTTAAAGCTGGTTTGATAAGTGATTTATTTTGACCATAATGCAACAACACCACTCGATGAACGAGTGGTTGAAGCCATGTTACCGTATCTAACTGCTTTTTATGGAAACCCATCTAGTTTATATAGGATGGGGCGAGTGGTTCGAAGTGCAATTGATACGGCAAGAGAGCAAGTGGCCGCGTTGGTTGATGTGCAAACATCACAAATTATTTTTACCAGTGGCGGAACAGAAGCTAATAACCTTGCTTTAAGTCAAGTACAGAAAGATGTGTTAATTGCAACTTCGGCAATAGAGCACCCTTCTATTAATGATTTTTCTAATCAATGGCACAATAGGCATATATCAATTCCTGTTGATAATAACGGCCTTGTGAATATGGCTGCTATTTCTGAGTTTGTTCAGCAGGCTAATAAACCTGGTTTAGTTTCAGTTATGCTGGCTAATAATGAAACAGGTGCTATTCAAAATATTGAGGAACTTGCTGATTTACTAAAGTCTGAGCAGGTTCTACTGCACACTGATGCTGTGCAGGCAATTGGTAAAATCCCCGTTTCATTTCCCAAGTTATCTGTTGATTTAATGAGCTTGTCTAGTCATAAAATATATGGGCCTAAAGGGAGTGGTGCCTTGGTCATAAATAAAAAATTAGCGATAACACCACAATTGATTGGTGGTGGGCAAGAGAATGGTTGGCGAGCAGGAACAGAGAATGTTGCTGCAATTGTGGGCTTTGGTAAAGCTGCAGAATTGGCTTTGGCTGATTTGGCGTTACGGTCAGAGCATTGCCTTAATTTAAGGTTGCAATTGGAAGAGGGCTTGAAAACTATAGCCAATGTCACCATTTTCTCTGAACAAGTTGACAGATTACCCAATACCACACAATTTAGTGTTCAAGGTATTGATGGTGAAATGTTACTTATGCAGTTGGATCGGAAAAATATCGCAGTTTCTAGTGGATCAGCTTGTGCATCCAGCGGTGGAAAGGCAAGTACAGTATTAACAGCAATGGGCGTAGCCAATCAAACAGCCAAAGGCGCAATACGTGTCAGCTTGGGAAAAGATAATACGGCCGAAGAAGTTAAACAATTTATTACAGTATTAAAATCTTTGTTAATCAAAGATTAAGAGAGGAAAAATGTCAGTTACAGTTACTGAAAATGCAGCAAAGCAAATTGAAAAGCAACTAAAACAACGTGGTTCGGGTATTGGATTAAAACTTGGGACTAAAGTAGCAGGCTGCTCAGGTTTTGCATATACCATTGATTATGCAGATAGCCAGTCAGAATCTGAAGCTGTTTTTGAACAGTTTGGGGTAAAGGTATTGGTTGAAAATGATGATATGGATAAGCTAAGTGGTCTAGTGCTTGATTATGTTAAAGATGGGTTGAATGCCTCTTTTAAATTTAATAATCCAAATGCAACTGGCGAATGTGGTTGTGGAGAAAGTTTTTCAGTTTAATAAAATTAAGCCTCACGCGGCGCTCTTTGGTGGCTAATTATAAAGAGTGGCGCGTGAAGTTATTGAATAAAAAGTTAGTCATCAATGTTGCTAGTTTTTAATCGGAATTCATCATCGTAGGATGTGTCTATATCAAATTTTTGCCAGACATATGCAGGCATAGCAATGGGCTTAGTTGGAATCGGGGCGGTTATTAAGTCTGTAGCACCAACGAGGGTTCTGCCGACAGTATTTATAACTCCTTTTATTATCCCGCCTGGAAGGCCCAAAAATAGTCCAGCATCATTGCTTGAATTAATAATGTTTTTTGGGATTTCTATAAAAGCAGTTGTCATATTAGTAAATCCATTAAGTGCTTTTTCACCTACTTGAGAACCATAACTGTCCTGTTCAGAAGAAAAGCTGTTTGTTGATGTAATTAATAGAATTAACAGTAAAATTGGAGAAATTATTTTTTTCATAATTAGGTATTAGCTCAGGCAATAAAGTTTATGTTATCTGATTGATAGTCATTTTGAAGTATAGCAGTATTTAATTTTTTAGTGCTTTAGCAAAAGCACTTGCTAATGTATTTTGAGTGTTATCAACTTGAGGTGTACTTTGTCGTCTTTGTTGTGACCCTGTATTTTGTTTTTTCGTAGTTCCCTTAACCGAGCTGGATTCATCTGCATTACGCTTCATAGAAAGTGCGATACGTTTACGTGCTATATCAACTTCCATAACTTTAACTTTGACCATTTCACCGGTTTTAACCACATCTCTAGGGTCTTTTACAAAAACATCTGCTAAATGTGAAATATGTACTAAGCCATCTTGATGTACACCAATATCAACAAAAGCACCAAAGTTAGCGACATTTGTCACCACACCTTCAAGCATCATGCCTTCTTTAAGGTCTGATATCTTTTCAATACCTTCTTTAAATTGAACGCTTTTAAATTCAGGGCGAGGATCTCTGCCAGGTTTTTCAAGCTCTTGTAAAATATCTACAACGGTAGGTAAACCGAAACTTTCATTAGTGTAGTTTGCTGCCGTTAAGCTGCGTAAAAAACTACTTTGCCCAATTAGTTCCTTAATCGGTTTTCCTGTTTCTTTAATAATAGCATTAACAATAGGATAAGCTTCTGGATGTACAGAAGATGCATCTAATGGGTTTTTTCCTGACATAATGCGTAAGAAGCCAGCGGCTTGTTCATAAGCTTTGTCACCTAATCGAGGCACTTTTTTAAGTTGCTTGCGGTCATTAAAAGGCCCGTTTTCATTTCTGAAGGCAACAATATTTTCGCCCACGCTGGCAGATAAACCAGAGACTTGTTTGAGTAAGGATGCTGAAGCTGTATTAACATCAACACCTACAGCATTTACACAATCTTCAATAACGGTTTCTAAGCTATTAGAAAGCTGTACTTGATTAACATCATGTTGATATTGGCCTACACCAATAGATTTGGGTTCAATTTTAACCAGTTCAGCTAGAGGGTCTTGTAAGCGTCGTGCAATAGATATAGCTCCACGAATAGTCACATCTAAATCAGGAAATTCTTTAGCGGCTAATTCTGATGCAGAATAGACGGAAGCACCGGCTTCTGAAACCATTATTTTTTGGAATTTTAAAGCTTTATGTTGCTTCATTAGGTCGGCAACTAATTGATCTGTTTCGCGTGACCCCGTACCATTACCAATGCTGACTAAATCGACTTGATGTTTTTCGATCAGTTTTGCCAAGCTATTAATAGAGGCATCCCACTGGTTTTTTGGCGCATGTGGGTAGATGGTATCAAAATCTAAAACTTTACCCGTTGGGTCTACTACCGCTACTTTTACACCTGTACGAATACCAGGGTCTAAGCCCATAGTTGCTTTTGGCCCCGCAGGTGCGGCCAGTAATAAATCTTTTAAATTACTTGAAAATACACGGATAGCTTCAAGTTCAGCGGCTTCACGTAAACGTAATTTTAAATCTAAATCAATACGGGTAAAAAGTTTGATTTTCCAACCTAAGCGAGCGGCTTCAGCAAGCCATGCATCGGCAGGAGAGGATGTGTTAGTGACATTAATATGTCGAGCAACTAATTGGGCGCAGAGTTGATGTTCCTCTTTATCATCAACAGCAGGTTTTAAGCTAATGGATAATAAATCTTCGTTACGACCTCTAAAAATAGCCAGTGCACGATGTGAAGGTATTTTATTAATCGCTTCTTGATAATCAAAATAATCTTTAAATTTTGCCGCTTCTGTTTCCTTATTTTTAACGACAGTGGAATGCATAATGCCTTTATTCCAGATTCGTTCGCGGAGATCAGTTAATAACTCAGCATCTTCAGAAATGCGTTCCATAATAATTTGTTTGGCGCCATCCAAAGCGGCTGTTGCATCATTAATGCCTTTTTCAGTATTAATAAAGTCGAGTGCTAATTGCTCCGGAATAACGCTACGGTTATTAAAGATGGCATCGGCTAAAGGCTCTAGTCCTGCTTCTCTGGCTATTTGAGCTTTAGTTCTGCGCTTGGGTTTATAAGGCAGATATAAATCTTCAAGCAATGTTTTTGTATCGGCTTGAAGTATTTTTTGTTCTAGCTCTGGTGTTAGCTTTCCTTGAGAAATAATACTTTCCAGAATGGTTTCTCTACGGCTATTGAGTTCACGAAGATAGTTTAGGCGCTCATCAAGCATACGAAGTTGTATATCATCTAAACCTCCTGTCACTTCTTTTCTATAACGAGAGATAAAAGGAACGGTTGCTCCCTCATCAAGTAAAGTAACAGCAGCTTCTACTTGTTTGATGTTGACAGATAATTCTTCGGCAATACGCTGGATAACGTCCATTTTATATTTCTATTTTGGGGTGAAAGTATTAAAAAATCGCATTGTAGCAGTAATGGCCGCGACTGTATTTCAATTGCTGTATTATTACACGCTAATTTTGTTTATTGAGTGAGAAGATGAAATCAAGAGATCGTCGCCAAGGTATAGTTTTAGTGCATACAGGAGAAGGTAAGGGTAAATCCTCTAGTGCCTTTGGTATGGTGTTTCGTGCGGCAGGTTGGGGAATGAAAGTCTGTGTAATTCAGTATATAAAAGGGAAGTGGCAAACGGGGGAGCAAAAAGCGGCTGAACGGTTTGATAATATTGAATGGCATGTGCTGGGTGATGGCTTTACATGGGACACTAAGAATCCTGAGCAAGATATTAAGACCAGTCGTGAAATATGGGAATTTAGTAAGCAGAAAATCCTGTCAGAAGAATATGATTTTGTTTTATTAGATGAAATTAATTACTGCTGTGGCTATAACTGGATAGAAGGACAAGAAATAGCAGACTTTGTTAATAATGAAAAACCAGCTTGGATGCATTTGGTGATGACAGGGAGGAATGCTGCACCGGAAGTTATTGAGGTGGCAAATACTGTCACTGAAATGAATAAGATAAAGCATGCTTATGCGGATGGAATTAAAGCAGCTCAAGGGATTGAATTTTAAATTAATGATTGAGTTATTGCGTATATTCGGTTTTTATAATATAGTGATTTCAAACGAAAATAATTATAAAAAGTAAGTTAATTAATTAGGAGAGATGAGATGGATGAAATAAGCAACTCGCAAAAAATGATGATTGCCGTAGCATTGGTATTCGGTATTGGTTTTTTTATGGTAGGTTCAAATAAAGAACAAACGGATGAAGATAGAAGATCTTCTGCAATGATTCGTGATAGAGCCAATATGAACCGTATTGCAGGACAAAAGTGTCCTAAATTGATAAAAAGCCATACGGGAACACAAATTACTTCATTGGTATCAAATACAAAAACGGATAATTCAACTTATTTGACGTATGAGTATGACGGTGAAAAAGGTTATAACTTTCAAAGTGCAAGTTGTACTTTATCAGCATCAGATACTGGCTTCCATATTTCTAGCCTAGTTATTGATGGTGAAGAAGTTGTTAAATAAATAATAATATTTAAACCCTGGGTTTGTATCTTCTACAAACTCAGGTTCATATAAAATAATTAGTGATAAGTTTTATCAGTAATTACGCCCCGTATATGGCTATCTTAAGCCTAATTCAATATAGCTTTGCTAAGTTTTCATAAAACAAATTTCTAATCTATACTTATATATCTCTGTATATAGAGACAAAAGCATTGAGGATGATATAAAATCAGTCCTCCAGTGGAATGGCTTAGTTAAAGTAAGCCATCAGGATGGCAGAAATGCTGAATGACATGTTTTAAGAGAGGAAATAAGAAATGGCAAAAGAAACACAAGGTATTTTAAAGACTTGGAAAGATGATCGAGGATTCGGTTTTATTAAGCCTGATGATGGTAGTGATGATATTTTTATTCATATTTCAGCGCTAAAAGGGTTTGTAAGAAGACCTTACCGAGGTGATGTTATTTATTATGAAGTTGAACAAACTGAGGATGGTAAGTCAAAAGCAGTTAATGCACGTATAGAAGGTGTAGAAATTCATGCTGAAGAATCAGTGAGCAAATTAGGTATATGGGTTTCAATAGCCGTTATAGTGACCTTTATTGCTGGCTTAGGCCTGTATTTTGGCGGGTGGATTAAATGAGTTTCAGGTCAATAGTTGTTGCTCTTTTTATTGGGTTACTGAGCTCTTTTGTTAGTGTTGCTGATGAAAAGGCGCATGTGGCATTTGCAATTCCTGCTGATATTAAACCATTACTAACACAAGAAATGTTAGCTGTTGAAAAGGGTATGAAAGAGTTACTTAGTTCAATCGCTAAAGGTGAGTGGGATAAAGCTGAAGAAATTGGTAAGCAGATTCAAGCAAGCTATATTATGAAAAAAAGCTTAACTAAGGAACAAATGACGAGTCTTCATAATAGCTTGCCTGATCAATTTATCAGACAAGATCGTGATTTTCATAAATATGCAGGTATGTTGGCGTATGCTGCGAAAGCTAGAAATGCAGATATAACTAATTTTTATTTTTATAAAATGAATGAAAGTTGTATTCAATGCCACTCTCGTTATGCAAAAGAGCGATTCCCCTCATTATCTAAGAAAAAAGAAGATCATTCCCATCATACACATAAGCATTAATTTGTTTATTACCCTTCCTTTTAATTAAAAGGAGGGGTAAATTAATCTTTTAAAAGACTAGGATAAAATATGACAGATTCTCAAAAATGGCTGGCATTAACTTTTTTCTTGGTCGTTGGTGGCTTGATTTACTTATTGGCACCAATATTAATGCCTTTTGTTTGTGCTGCTATCTTTGCTTATTTAGGTGACCCACTAGCGGATAGGCTTGAAGTAGTTAAAATTAAAAACTATCAATTAGGCAGAACTAATGCCGTGATCGTTGTTTTTATTGGCATATTCCTAATTACTTTTTCTGTTATTGGTATTGTTGTCCCAAAAATTGAATTCCAGGTTGCCCATTTTATTGATAAAGTTCCTGCTTATATCGAGTGGTTAAATCGAATAGTTATTCCATGGATTGAAGCTCATCTTGGTTGGGATATTCATTTGATTGAAAATGATAAAGTTATTGCTTTGATAAAAGATAATTGGCAAAAAGCTGGCGGTGGGGCTATGTTTTTTATAAGCTCGGTCTCTCGGTCAGGTGGGGTGCTAGCAGAATGGTTGATGAATTTAACTTTAATTCCTGTGATTACTTTTTATTTGTTACGAGATTGGGATATTCTGGTCGATAAAATTCAAAAGCTATTACCTAGAAGAGCTGAGTCAACAGCTAAAAAATTAGCACTTGAAACGGATGATGTTTTAGGTGCGTTTATGCGTGGACAGTTTTATGTCATGTTAGCTTTAGGTGTTATTTATAGTATAGGTTTATGGGCTGTTGGTTTAAACCTTGGGTTGGTCATAGGCATGTTGGCAGGTATTGTTAGCTTTGTTCCCTATTTGGGATCTATTGTTGGATTTACAGTTGCTTGTGTGGCAGCAATTTTACAATTTCACGATGTGATTTATTTAATCCCCATTTCAATTGTTTTTGCAGTTGGTCAGTCTTTAGAGGGTATGTGGCTAACACCGTGGTTAGTCGGTGATAAAATAGGCTTGCATCCAGTTGCTGTTATGTTTGCTGTTTTAGCCGGTGGGCAGCTGTTTGGCTTCTTAGGAGTGTTATTAGCGTTACCTGTTGCATCAGTTGTTATGGTGTTTTTAAGGCATATTCATGATATATATCGGGATAGCACGTTTTATATAACAGAGAAAAAGTAATGTTTAGGTGTTTTGTATTTATTGTTGTCTATTTTTTTAGTGGTAACAGTAGTGCTTCTAATGAATTGCGTGAAATGGAATATGCCGAAGAAATTAAAACTTCTTTTTCAATGGGCAGAATTGCTTGGTTAGAAGCAAAAGGTAATAAGTTTTTAACCCTGTATACAGAAACAGAAGATAAGGAAAATCTGGGAACGGCAATTTTATTGCACCCTATGGATGGACACCCAAATCAAAAGAAAATCATCAATCCATTGAGAACCTATTTGCCACAACATGGGTGGGCTACATTATCCATACAATTGCCAGTGTTGGGAGTTGGGGCAAAAGATAATGAATACTATAAGTTATTTAGTGATGCTAAAAATAGAATTCAGGCAGCAATCGATTATTTATTCGCAGCAAAAGTAAAAAACATTGTTTTAATTGGCTATGGTCTAGGTGGAACAATGGCTGTCCACTATATCAATGAGAATGTTACCGATACAAAAGTGAAGGCTATTGCAGCGATTAGTTTGCTCGTCCCCAAAAGTAATCACACCGATGTTCAGGTGATTGATTTTATAAATAGGATCAATCAACCTTTTTTAGATATATTTGCAGAGTTTGATTCCCCAGAAGTCAGAGATAGTGCAAGAAAAAGAAGGATTGCAGGAAAAGAAAACCCAAGTTATCGTCAGGTTGAAGTTAAAGGTGAGGGGCATTTATTTCAGCACGATGAGGGGATGGTGGTAAAACGTGTTTATAGCTGGATTAATCGAACCTTTAGGTAAGGGTATCTCTATTAGGTAAAGGGTTAAGTTCATTTTTTGGTAGCGTCCAAAGGGGATGAGGTAATGAAAGTTATTCTGGTATTTTTTATCGTATTTTCTATATCGCCTGTTTATGCAAAGATGTATAAATGTATCGATGAGGGGCAAGTGAGCTATCAGGATACAGAATGTATACATGAAGGCAGTGAATTTAAGAAAAAGAAAGATATTAGCGTTGCGCAACAAGAAACGGCGGCAGCCAAGCTTAATTCAGATTTAGCTATTTCAGCGGAGAGCAGGAGAGTTGCAAAAGAAAACCAAGATAAAGAACGTCTAATTCGGGCTAAAGAAGATAATGCATATGCAACATATCAGAGAGCAAGACAAGTGGAACGGCAGGCCGATGCCTTAGAAGAGAGAAATTCTCTTGAGCAGGAGCGACTTGATAATAGCAATAGAGTTTATATTAGCCCTTATTATAATCGGTACTCCATTCCTCGTCGCCCGCATTATCGTCCAAAACCTCAACATCCCTCGCGACCTATTTCTACTCCTCATTTATCAAAATCACTACCCAGAAAGCGAAAATAATGTGGCTCCTTTTCTAAAGCTGATTGACACCTTCTAATAAGGATTGTAATTCTTCAGTATTTTTTATATTTTTAAGATTTATGATGGCTTTCATTCCTTCATCATGAACAGATTGACTGATTTTGTCAGCTTAGACTCATTTCATATTGGAGAAAGCTCAAAGTACCAGTAATATATAAGTAGGGTTATGATGTAGTGTTTTTAACCCTATTTTTATTTAAGATGAATAAAACTTATATATGAACTATGTGATTGATTATTTGTTAGCGCTAGATATTATCGAAGTTTCAAAGGTATCAAGCTCAAGTTTTTTGTTGGTTTTTGCGGCAGAAATAGGTGATAAAAGTCAGTTGGTTTGTATGGCTTTGGCTGCAAGGTATAGAGCTGTGCCTGTGATGGCTGGAGCAAGTTTGGCTTTTTTATTGCTAAATTCTCTGGCTGTCGTTTTTGGTGTGGCTATTGCCAGTGTGCTGCCTGAAATTGTTATTTCTGCTTTTGTTGCATTGTTATTTGCTGTGTTTGGGGTATTGGCTTTGCGAGTAGAAGATGAGGATGAGGAACAGATAACTGCACGTACTAGTGGTAGCCTTCTTTTGGGTACATTTTTACTGATTACACTGGCTGAGTTTGGGGATAAAACTCAATTAGCTGTTGTAGCGTTAAGTAGTTCTAGTTTGCCAATTGCTGTTTGGCTTGGCTCTACTGTTGCCTTAATTACAACTTCAGCACTAGGTGTTTGGGCGGGGCGGACAATATTACAAAGAATACCTATCAGCTTACTTCATCGAATAAGTGGAGTTATTTTTATTGTACTTGCTCTATTTGCTGGGTATCAAACGTATCTATTATTAGATATGGAGAGTATTTTAAAGTTAATAAATAGCTTCCCCCCTAAATAAAAGGCTTATTTAGGGGGGTAATATTTGTTATTTGCTGTAAACCACTTTTGGGTCACCAGAAGAAGCAACTATTTCACCGACTGCAAAAGCTGTTTCACCTTGTTGAGCTAATATAGCCATTGTCTCTGCTTCATTTTCTGCATCAACACAAACTATCATGCCAATACCACAGTTAAAGGTTGTTAGCATATCAGCTTGAGAAACATTACCTTTTTCTTGTAGCCATTTGAATGTTTCAGGAAGCTCCCAGGCAGCTAAGTTAATTGATGCATCAAGACCTTCAGGTAATACTCTAGGTAGGTTTTCAGTTAAACCACCACCTGTAATGTGCGCTAAGGCATGAATAGGGACTGTTTTTAGTAACTCTAACAATGATTTAACATAAATTTTAGTTGGTTCAAGTAAGGCTTGACCTAAAGGCTTGCCATTCAGTGAATCATCTAAAGATGCATTGCTGGTTTCAAGAATTTTACGGATTAAAGAATAACCATTGGAATGAGGGCCAGAAGAAGCAATACCAATTAATTTGTCGCCAGCTTTAACTTTACTGCCATCTAAAATATTATCTTTTTCGACAATACCCACACAAAAACCAGCTAGATCAAAGTCACCACCAGTGTACATACCTGGCATTTCAGCTGTTTCACCACCAACAAGAGCTGCACCAGAAAGCTCACAGCCTTTTCCAATACCGCTAATAACAGAAGCTGCAGTTTCTACCTCTAGCTTTCCTGTTGCGTAATAATCAAGAAAAAATAGTGGTTCTGCACCCAGAACAATAATATCATTAACACACATGGCAACAAGGTCTATGCCTACTGTGTCATGAATGCCTAACTCAATGGCAAGTTTAAGTTTTGTACCTACGCCATCAGTTCCAGAAACCAGAATAGGATTTTTATAGCGATCTAATGGAAGTTCAAATAAAGAGCCAAAGCCGCCTAAGCCAGCCATTACTCCAGGTCTACGTGTTTTTGCTGCGATAGGTTTAATACGTTCGACGAGGTCATTGCCTGCTTCAATATCAACACCTGCACTTTTATAATTTAGGCCTTCTTGATTTTGTTTGCTCAATGTAATGTTCTCTTATTAAAGTTAATGATAAATCTACCGATATTGTACAAGACATCTAGCAATTTGTGTGAATGATATGAAAGTATGGATTAGAGGATTAGTTGTTTTTTTGATGTTGAGTCATCAAAATGTTTATGCAGTCGCTGTAGAGGGCTTGTATAAGGTTGAAGTCGTTGTTAAAAGTGAGCAAGAAAAAGATGTAAATACGGCGATTAACCAAGCTATGCAGCGTGTATTAAAAAGAACTCTGGCAGGAAATGATATTTTTACAGATGACACTGTTCGTGCGGTGTTATCTAATGCCAACGGGTATGTTGATGAATATCAACTTTCCTTATCTGAAACAAATAATAAAGACGAACGGGTGATGCGAATTGTCTTTGATGAAGAAAGTTTGATTAATACTTTGCGGCCAGGAAAGCTTTGGTTATGGAATGAAGTGCGACCAAGAACTTTATTATGGTTGGTGGTGGAAGATGAAAGTGGAACACAGAAACTTTTTGATTCAGATGAGATGCCAGAGATTGAGAGGGTATTAAGGACGGCTGCAAACCAGAAAAAAATCCCTATCTTGTTTCCTATGCAAGATTTAAGAGAAAAGCGAGTGCTGTCTATTGCTGATGTGTTGAGTGCATATTCAGAACATTTATTGGAAGTGTCGGTGCGATATGAGGTTGTTTCTACTTTAGCAGGAAAGATAGTTAAACAAGGTAATTGCTGGAAAGCAGAATGGACATTATATTTTGATGAAAAAATTGAACAATGGAGAGACAGTTGTTCCACAATTGATGCTGTTGCTCTACATGGTTTTCAAGGTGTCTATGATAGATTATCTACTTTTTATGCGGCAAAACAGAAAGGACGGAATATTGAAGAAATGATGATGAAAGTTTCTGGAATAACAAGAGTCGCAGAAGTTATGCGATTAACTGAATATTTTGAGGCTCTGCCTGCAGTTAAAACGGCAACATGGGTGATGGCAGAGAAAGGTTACAATCTGTATAGAATCTTTTATCAAGGAAAATTGACGGACCTTAATAGGCAAGTTGCAGCAGAGCAGGTGTTAAAACTTGAAAGTAAGTCAAAACAAAAGAGTGGCGAGATGAAATATAGACTTTTAAATCATTAAATTTTGACAGTTTGTTGAATTGCTTTTTAAAAGTGAGTAAAGTCCTAGGTGAGGAAATGCTAATATTGCATTTTTTATGAGTAATAATTATAAAAAAGAGAGGCCGATAGTGAATATAATAAAAGGGTTAAAGACCAGTCTTATTTTAAGTGCAGTATTTTTTACTGGCTCTGCATTTGCCTATAATGCAGGTAACGTGGAAGAAAAATGTCCCTTACCAACCTTCAGAGATTTCATTCCAGCAGCACAGGTGAAAGGTGAGCCAGTACCTGAAGTTGAGGCAGAGTCTACAGTACAATTCTCTGTACACAGAGGTGCCGATTTATCAACTGTTCGTGTTGAAGTGAGAGATCTTAAGCTTAAGTTTGAAGTAGATGATAGAAATACTTATGGCATAATAAAAGTTAAGTTACCAGCAGAGCTTAATGGTAAATATGCAAGACTAAATTTATATGCTATTTCTCAATCTGCTGGAAATTGTGAAGGTAAAGGCGGATGGTTAATCAAGATAAAAAAAGCGGCTGAAACTGAATAATAATGTCGAGAATGAAAGGTGTTGCCTGTCATTCTTTAACATGGTTATATACAAACCTCAGCTTATAAATGTAGAGCGGACTTTAGTCCGCTCTACAGGTGGCTACCCTTAATTTATTAAATTAACTTGTGGTAAGTTAATAAGTTAATAAGTTAATTTGTTATTTTGCCTATTCCATTCGAGAAAAGGCACTTCAGAATTTTCAGTCTTTAAGTGGTGCATAGGAATATGCCGTTTATTGGTGTCTAGTTTTATTTCATCATAAATAAAACTATCATCAAACCCTGCTTTGGCAGCATCATGGCGAGTACAAGCAAAATATACCGTTTTAAGTCTTGCCCAGTAAATGGCACCTAAACACATGGGGCAAGGTTCGCAACTACTATAAAGCGTACAGTCCTTAAGTTGAAAGTCATCTAATGCCGTACATGCTTGGCGAATAGCCATAATCTCAGCATGTGCAGTGGGGTCTCTATTTGTAGTGACGCAGTTTCCGCTGGCAGCAATAATTTTTTCACCTTTTACGATAACTGCACCGTAAGGTCCGCCTTGTAAATTTGCAACATTCTGATTGGCTAAATCTATGGCTTGTTGTAAATATTGTTTATGCATTGTTTTAATTATATTTAGCTGTAGAAATTTAAAAGCTTTGGTTATTAAGAACTGCTTATGAACGTCCCTCTTTGCTAAAGGGGAGAATAAAACCTATGCTATCATCACTGGGATAGCTTCTTAAATATAAAACATAAATTTACTTTAAAAATGCAAGATAAAAAACCACAAACAATTTACCTGAAAGACTATACCGTTCCTGAATATTTAATTGAAAGTGTAGAACTTACAGTTATTTTAGATGAATTAAAAACTCGTGTGGTTTCAAAGCTTACCATTCAGAAAAATCCAAAGAGTAAAGTAGATAATGCTGCTTTAGTTCTGCACGGTGAAAGTCTGGAGCTAGTCAGCGTAGCAATGGATGGTGTGGCATTAAATGAAGCGCAATATAAACAAAGTACAGAGTCTTTATCTATTGATAATGTGCCTCAGGAACAAGTGTTTGTATTAGCGATTGAAAATACCGTTAACCCTAAATCAAATACTTCGCTAGAAGGGCTTTATCTTTCTAGCACAATGCTTTGTACGCAATGTGAAGCTGAAGGTTTTAGAAAAATCACCTATTTTCTTGATCGCCCTGATGTAATGACCTTGTTTAAAACCACATTAATTGGGGATAAGGATAAATATCCTGTTTTATTATCTAACGGTAATAAAGTGGCTGAGGGTGAGTTGCAAAATAATCGTCACTGGGTAACCTGGGAAGACCCGTTCAAAAAACCATGTTATTTATTTGCTCTGGTTGCAGGACAATTAGAGTGTATTGAAGATACATTTACCACAATGACAGGACGTAATATTAGTCTACAAATTTTTGTGGAATCTCATGATATTGATAAATGTGATCATGCTATGCAGTCGCTTAAAAACTCCATGCAGTGGGATGAGCAAACTTATGGGCGAGAGTATGACTTAGATTTGTACATGATTGTTGCAGTTGGTCACTTTAATATGGGGGCAATGGAAAATAAGGGGCTAAATGTTTTTAATACAAAGTTTGTTTTGGCTCGCCCTGATACTGCAACAGATAGTGACTATGAGCATATTGAAGGTGTCATTGGCCATGAGTATTTTCATAACTGGACGGGTAATAGAATTACTTGTCGAGATTGGTTTCAACTAAGTTTAAAAGAAGGGTTTACTGTTTTTCGTGATCAACAGTTTACGGGAGACCAAACCTCTCAAGCCGTTAAGAGAATTGAAGATGTTAAATTATTGCGAGTTAGGCAGTTTGCTGAAGATGCAGGGCCTTTATCTCATCCTATTCGCCCAGAAGCTTATATAGAAATTAATAACTTTTATACTTTAACCGTGTATGAGAAGGGCGCGGAAGTCGTCCGAATGATTCATACTTTATTAGGCGAAGAAGACTTTAGACGAGGCAGTGATTTATATTTTCAACGTCATGATGGACAAGCAGTCACCTGTGAAGATTTTGTAAATGCAATGGAATCGGCATCGGATATTGACCTTGGTTTATTTAAACGGTGGTATTCACAAGCAGGAACGCCCGTTTTAGAGGCGACAGAAAGTTATAACGCACAAGATAAAACACTAACATTAACCTTAAAGCAACATTGTGCAGCTACACCTGGGCAAGAAACTAAAGAGCCTGTTCATATCCCCGTTAAATTAGGCTTATTGGCTAGCGATGGCTCTGTTGCAAATATTTGTATTGATGGCTTTGTGGCTAATGAAGTGATTTTAGAATTAATACAGGAACAACAAACGTTTGTGTTTGAACAGTTAGATGAAAAACCAGTGGTTTCATTACTTAGAGGGTTTTCAGCACCTGTAGTATTAAATAAACAGCAAAGTTTAGAAGAATTAGCCTTTTTATTAAGCCATGATGTAGATACATTTAATCGCTGGGATGCAGGACAAAAAATGTGTAGCCAAGTAATTTTTGGCTTAATTGATAATATTCAGCAGGGAGAAACATTACAGCTTAATCCTTTATTGGTTGATGCTTTTGCAAATGTTCTTCAACAACCTTGGGACGATTTGTCATACTTTTCATTGTTATTGAGTTTACCTGCAGAAAATTATTTAGCAGGGCAAATGGATGTCGTTGATGTGGTTGCTATTCATCAAGCGAGAGAGTTTGTTAAAAAAACCTTGGCTGACAAGTTACAAGAGCAAATTAAAGAGTTATATCAACGTTATCATAAGGATGAGTCTGGTCTGTTTGATTCAGGAGCAATTGGGCGTAGACGAATTAAAAATATTTGTTTAAGTTATTTATCTACACTGGAGTCAGAAGAAAGTTATCAACTGGCTGGTGAGCAATTTTCCTCAGCAAAGAATATGACAGATCAAATGGCTGCTTTGTCTGTTATTGTTGAAAGTAACAACCCAGCGAAAGCGCAATGTTTGGAAAGTTTTTATCAGCAATGGAAGGATGAGGCTCTGGTAATTGATAAATGGTTTACTTTACAGGCTTGTAGTAGCGCTGAAGATACTTTTTCTATTGTTAATAATCTACTAAAACATCCGGCTTTTGAATTAACTAACCCAAACCGAGTTAGATCATTAATTGGTGCTTTTAGCCAGGCTAATCAGTTACATTTTAATGCAGAAAATGGACAGGGATATCATTTGCTAGCTGATCAGGTGCTCGCATTAAATAATATTAATCCTCAAGTCGCATCAAGAATGGTTTCTGCATTAACGCAATGGAAACGATTTGATAGTGATAGGCAGGCATTAATTAAAAAAGAATTAGAAAGGATTGTAAATACAGAAAGTATTTCAAAAGATGTTTATGAAATAGCGAGTAAAAGTCTACTTTGAATTTACGAAAATTAATCTGGAATGCGCATTGGTTAACCGATAAGCAGCGAATTGAATGGTATCCAGCCTTTTGGTTAATAAGACCAAAAGTGTTGGAGTTATCACCTTGCTGGCGCTCCGTAAAAATTTTATTACCTCATAGTTGGGTGGCAACTAATACTGGCGGTAGTATGTTTGGAGGGTTTCAAGCTTGCTTGGCTGATCCTATCGCAGCTATGTCTTGTATTAAAGTTTTTCCTGGATATTCTGTATGGACTCGATCATTACACCTTGATTTTAAATATGAAGGGCTAACCGATTTAGAGCTACGTTTTACCATGTCTCCCGAGCAGGAAAAATCAATTCGTTTGGAATTAGAGGAAAAAGGGCGGAGTACACCGACCTTTGAATATGCCTATTATTTAGCTGATGGCAGTTTGTGCACTAAAATTACAGCACGTATTGCCATTAGAGCTAAAGGATATAAAACAAAAAGCAAGAATTGAGTGTTAAAATAGCAGATATATAGTACTAGGGGTGGGGAAGACAATGATATCCTCACGGAAAATAGTGGATTATGCGTGATCTGATTGAAAAATAGACGGATATCTACAGAAAACAATACATTTTTAGAGAGAGGATTTATGCGTAACTGGAAACTGTTGCCTGCTTTGGCTGGAGCAACCCTTGTTATTGCCATTATTTTATATGTTGCTTTCTATTTTCTATTCTTAGATTTATTAGTTGATTTATGGTGGTTTAGGTCACTAGAACTAGAAGGGTATTATTGGTTAAGGTTACTTTATAGATTTATTTTATCGGGTGGCGTGACCTTTCTTTTCTTTGCTATTTTTTACTTTCATTTTTGGATAGCCTCACGGTATTTAGGCTTAAATCCTCCCGATGATGTTTTGCTGGATGTTGATAAGAGACAGCGGTTTCAACGTTTCGCAGATGTTTTTATGGATGGCTCGGCGAAGGTCTATACTCCTTTGTCCTTTATTCTTGCCATTGTTATAGCGCTTCCTTTCTATGATCAATGGGAATCTGCCATTCTTTTCTTTTTTGGCAGTTCAGCTGGAGTGACAGAACCTGTTTATGGCAATGATGTTAGCTTTTATCTGTTTTCCTATCCTGTCTATATTCTGATTCAAAAAGAGTTGTTGATTACCGCCACCTTGTTGTTTTTTATGGTCGGCTGTTTGTATTGGTTGGAGCATATTTTTGTACCTAATCAAAGTAAAGAGTTTCCAGTAGGTGCAAAAATACACCTCACCATATTAATAAGTTTTGTGGTTCTGTTTGTGGTTTGGGGGTTTTTGCTGGATCGTTTTTCATTGTTGTATGTTGATAGTCATGAACCTGTGTTTTTTGGGCCGGGGTTTGTGGAAATTCGCTATCAATTACCTTTGATATGGTTATCTATAGCCACATTTATTGCTTCGGCTGTCACAGCTGTCATCTATATATTTTCTGAAAAACATAGAGTTAAGGCTCCTTTCTATATCTCCATCGTTGCTTTTGCAGCTGTTGTAGGTTTGCAAAAGGTTCAGTTTATTCCTGATCTTATGGATAAGTTTATTGTTAAGCCTAGTCCTGTAAGTACGGAAAAGACTTTTATGTTAAATAATATAGACGCGACATTAGATGCTTATGATTTAAAGAATATAAAAACAGAAGAATTTGTAGTTAAGCTGGATGCGAGTCAAGATATTGAAGAGTGGAGCACACAGCAACATTTTGAGAATATTCCTGTTTGGGATAGAGAATATTTAACCGATGGTTACATGCAGCTCCAAGGTATCAGACCTTATTATCGATTTTTAGAAGTGGATGAAGACCGCTATTTTCTTAATGGGCATTTTCAGCAAGTCAATTTGGCTGCAAGAGAAATGAATATTAAGAAATTGCCGCGAGAAGCTCAAAACTGGGAAAATACACATTTACGTTATACCCATGGATATGGCGCAGTTGTTACCCCAGCGGCTCAGGATGCTGCCAAGCCAATTATTTGGTATCTTCGTGACCTGAACATGTCATCAACCAAAGGCTTTAGTGTTAAAAATTCTGATATATATTTTGGGCAAGAGCAATATAAATACGCGATTGTGCCTAATAAGCTAGAGGTAATGGAGCTTGCAGGGTCTGACCCTAGTTTGGATGGTGGCTATCATGGAAATGCAGGGATTCCTATTCCGTCCTATTTTAGGAAGGCGTTGTTAGCTTTTTATCTTAAAGATGAGAAAATTTTCTTTTCAACAAATATAAGTCAGCAAAGCAAAATAATGTTGCATAGAAATATTATTGAGCGAATAAGTCGAATTACCCCGTTTTTACATTTAGATAGAGACCCTTATCTTGTTATTTCTAAAGATAGGTTTTACTGGGTGCAAGATGCTTATACCTTATCTAATAACTATCCCGTTTCAAAACCTGCAGCACATGATTATTTAGATGGTACGCATCAGTTTAACTATATTCGTAATTCGGTAAAAATTGTTGTGGATGCTTATGGTGGTGATGTGAAATATTATATTTCCAACCCCTCTGACCCAATTATTAATGCCTACAGTCGAGCATACCCAGGTGTTTTTGATACCTTAGATGATATGCCTGAGGACGTAAGGGGGCATCTGCGTTATCCTCGAGATTTGTATCATATGCAAATGAAGGTGTATGCAAAATATCACCAGAAAACCCCTGCATTATTTTATGAGCAAGCGGAAACATGGCAATTTGCGACAGTAGATAAAAAAACTGTTTTACCTTACTTTATTACTATGGATTTTAATAATTGTAATGATAGGGAAGAGTTTGTGATGATTAATCCAATGACACCTGTTCATCGTGATAATTTAAGTATGGTCGGTGTGGCTGGGACTGCGGATAATGTTGAATGTAGTAAAGCCTATAAACCTGGTATTACAATTTATAAGTTTAATAAGGATATTCAAGTTAATGGACCTGCTCAGGTTGCGGCTTTGATTGACCAAAGCCCAGAAATTTCAGAGCAATTTACTTTGTGGGATCAGCATGGGTCTAGAGTTGAACGAGGGCGCATGATTATTTTGCCTATGGAGCATTCTATTCTGTATGTGCAACCTATTTATATGATTTCTACCAAAACAAAAATACCTGAATTGACGCGAGTCATTGTTTCTATAGGTAATGAGGTTGTTATGGATAAAACCTTATGGTCGGCATTTAAGCGATTGAAAGAACGTTTTGTGAAGGAATCAGATGATACTGGAACAGGTACAACAATTGGAGATAGTTAGATAGTAATCTTTCAAGAAATTGGTTTTACCCCTTCTCAATATGAGGTGGGGTAGGCTGTAATAATTTGGGGAATTAAAGGGTTATTTGAAACTAAAAAGGATGAAACGTTTGATCATAAAAAAGAGTTTTTATGATCAATGTTTTTGTTATTTTAAAACTAGGCTACAAAGCTCATCTTCAAGCTCTATTCTTTTTGCCAAGTCTTCACCTAAAGCAGATAAGTCTTTTTCTAACGCTTCATATTTAAGTGTTTTTTGATCGACATCATACTTATCGTTAAAGGAAATAACGGCTTCAGTTGTTCTTGAGAACTCAGGGTAAATATTTTTAGCAGCATTTAGAACTTTTTCTCGACGCTCTTTGCCTGATAACAAATACTCATAAACACCAAAGTGACCTAAAGAAACATAATCAACTAATATCTGAGAGAACTTAGTTAAAGTGCTTTGGGTTGCAGTTGAGTCGGAGAATGGTTTTAAATCAGCCACTTCACAATATAAAGACCAAACTTGCTGTCTTTCTTTCTGTAATTCAGAAACTAAGTGATTATTGTGTTGGCGTCTATCGGGGGTTTCTTGTACAACAGCCGACATGAGCGACTCCTTTATTTTGTTAGTGTGTTTAATTTAAGTTATTTATTAAGAAAACTCAACAATTATTTAAAACATAAGGGTTTTATATGTATTTTTTTTCTATCATTATCCCCACTTTTAATCGCTCTGCCTTATTAAAAAGAGCGTTGGAGTCAATATATAAGCAGACATTTTCAGAGTATGAAGTAATTGTTATTGATGATGGCTCGACAGATGATACAGCAAAAATGCTACAGGCAGACTTTCCATCGGTTAAGTATGTATATCAAGAAAATGACGGTGTAAGTAGTGCAAGAAATAAGGGTTTAAAGATAGCTAAAGGAGAATGGTTGGCATTTTTAGATTCTGATGATGAGTGGTTAGCATCAAAATTAGAAAAACAAATTGCCCTATTAAAATTAACGCCTGATGCAAAAATTTGTCATACAGAAGAGATTTGGGTACGAAATGGTGTTCGAGTTAATCAAATGAAAAAACATAAGAAGACAGGTGGGTGGATATTTCCGCAATGTTTGCCCTTATGTGCCATGTCACCCTCATCAATTGTGATTCATCGTTCTGTGTTTGATGAGGTGGGTGAATTTGATACTTCTCTTCCTGCCTGTGAAGATTATGATTTATGGTTACGTATTACGGCAAAGTATCCAGTGCTTTATATTGAAGAGCCTCAAATTAAAAAATATGGGGGGCATGAGGATCAGTTATCTCAAAAACATTGGGGAATGGACCGGTATAGAATTAAAGCCTTACAAAAGATCATTGCAGGAGATATGCTTAGTCTTGAAAATAAACAGCAGGCAATAGCTATGCTATTAAAGAAAAGCAAAATTTTTCAGCAAGGAGCTATAAAGCGTGGAAAAGTCGATGATGCAAATCACTATCAACAGATAATTGATTCATTTCAGTAATAGAATAAGATGTAATTACAGTATCAGAGAGTATGTTAATGAATCAGAAATCAGCTAATGTCTTTATTTTTGTAGCGCTGGAATGCGAGGCAAAAGCATTAATCAGTCAATATAAACTTAAAAAAGAAAATACCAGTCATCCTTTTTCTGTTTACAGTAATGAAAATATTATATTAACGGTTACAGGGGTTGGTAAGGTAGCTATGGCGAGTGGAGTTGCTTATGTTATGGCAGGTTTTTCCGCTATAGAAATGCCTGTAATGATAAATATAGGGATTGCTGGACATAAGAGAGAAACACTTGGAAGCTTGTTTGTAGCATCAAAAGTGGTTGATGTAGAATCGAACAAGGTGTTTTACCCTCATTTAATAGGGAATAACTGGCCTAAATCCAGTGAAGTGAAGTCCTCTACGCTACCAAACACGTATTATAGCGAAAATTGTTTAAATGATATGGAAGCCTCCGCTTTTTATGAAACAGCCGTTAGATTCAGCAGTAGTGAGCTTATTCATTGTTTAAAAGTGGTTTCTGATAATGAAGAATCTACAATTGAAGGTATTAATGCAAAAATCGTTGTTGAATGGCTTGCTCTCCATGTAGATAAAATTGAACAAATATTTGAATATTTACAGCAATTAAGAACATCGGTAGTGCCTGATGAGCTGCAAGAATATACTAAAATAGTTAATCAATGGCATTTTAGCGTGAGTGGAAAAGTGCGATTGAAAGCATTATTGAGGCGATGGAGTGTTCTATCATCAGAACAATGGCTAAAAAATGAAGGAGTCGGTTATGAAAATGGGAAAGATATACTGCGTAAACTGGCAGTTGATGTAGATAAAATGGATGTTAATTTATAGAGCAAAAAATGATTAACAATAATGCAAAATACTGAAATTAAAATAATTTTATTATGTTCGTACATTTTTTATGCACTTTCTAATAAAGAAACCTTAAAAAAAACGCGCAATTTTGTTGTTAATGCGATATAGTAAGCGAGCCTGCGTTGGCTCAAGCTGGTTTTCTAAGAACATCCTGTAATTGGCAGATCTATGAATCCTTATAATGTCATCGACACGCGTTTTATTTTTATTTTTACATTTTGAGGATTTCAAAAATGGCAACTGGTACTGTTAAGTGGTTTAACGAAGCAAAAGGTTTTGGTTTTATTTCTCCTAACGAAGGTGGTGAAGACGTATTTGTTCATTTCAGAGCAATCGTTGGAGACGGTTTTAAAACTTTGGCTGAAGGCCAAACTGTAGTATATGAAGTTGAAAATGGCCCTAAAGGTCTACAAGCTGCACAAGTTCAACCTCAGTAATAATCAGTAATACTGATTATTAGAAAAAGCCTCACTTTTTAAGTGGGGCTTTTTTTTGCCTAAAATTTAGTAATAATCATTCTTTTTATAAGAATTTTAGCAACTTTTCCTGAGTTTAAAGATAGCAATGAATGTTAGGGATTTAATCTAGCTTCAGGTAGGGCAAAAAGTTGTGAAAAACAACTTCTCGATCTTATATCATAATGACCTTTCACTGATTTTTAACAAATATATTGTCATTAGTAACTGCCTTTTGGGGCGCAGGTTTTAACCTGCATTCTTGAGCGTAATAGCAGGCTAAAGCCAGCGCCCCATTAATGGGCTATTTTTGTTGAAGTGGCTTTAACAACAGTTTTGGCATACCACCGTTTATTTCTTATCAGCGGTCTTAACAGACGAAGTACTGTCATAAACAGCTGTTAAAATAGCTAGCCAAGGCTAAATAAAGTCTCTTTTGTTTGAGATTAAGGTAGTTTGGTAAAGAGCGAACGAATGCTGTAGGCTGATGTCAGAAAGAACATAATTTAATATGTACCTGAGGTATTCCTATTTATTATTAGGGTCTAATAACCGGTTATTGTTTTTATATTTGCTCTCTTTAGAGCTTTAATACATGGAAAATTATGGAATCATTTACGATTAAGGAAATCAATGAAATTTTAAATGGGAAATTGATTGGGGACACCAAGCAACTAATCACTGGACCAGAGCAACTAGAAAAAGCAGATACCAATCATATTACTTTTATTGTAAGTTCTAAATATATACGACTATGGCAAACATCTAAAGCCTGTGCTGCAGTTGTTAGTGAAGATTTTGTAATTGAACCAAGTGAAAATCGTGCATTAATTAAAGTAAAAAATGCTGACCTGGCCATGGTGAAATTATTAGAAATATTTGAGCTTGATCCACCTCAATTTGATGTTGATATACACCCTTCTGCTGTTATTCACGAATCAGTAGTTATAGGTGAGAATTGCAAAATAGGCGCTGGATGTTTTGTGGGTAAAGGCGTCATTTTAGGCGAAGCCGTTATTTTATATCCTAATGTGACAATTCTTGATGAAACTAAAGTAGGTAACAGCACTGTGGTTTGGTCAGGAACAGTCATTCGTGAACGTTGTGAAATTGGTAGCTATTGTATTTTTCATTCCAATGTCAGTATTGGAGCCGATGGCTTTGGATATCGCCCTAGCGAAGATGGTAGAGGATTGGTTAAAGTCCCCCAAATAGGAAATGTTGTTATAGGAAATAGTGTCGAGATTGGAGCTAACTCCTGTGTTGACCGTGGAAAATTTAGTTCAACCATAATTGGAGATGGTTGCAAAATCGACAATCTTGTACAGATTGCACACAATTCTGTTATGGGGCGTTGTTGTATTATGGCAGGCCAAAGTGGTTTGGCTGGTTCTGTAACGCTTGGTGATGGTGTTGTTATTGGTGGAAGTGCATCCATTAAAGAGCATACCACTATCCATTCAGGAGCTGTGGTTGGTGGTGGTTCTGGAGTCATGAGGGATGTAGCAGCCGGTAAAATTGTTTTAGGCTATCCTGCAAAGGATTCAAGAGAGACACTAAAAGAATGGGCGACTATTGGTAAACTAGCTAACAAGTAGAAGCAGTTACTAATTGGGGCAAATTAAACGAACAAATTGAGAGCAGTCGAGTGATACAGTAAGTGATGACTTTTAATCTGTGCCTGATCGCAGTTATATTTCATTACTTTCTTATTCTATTGTTTTTACTGCACGAACACATTTGATCCTCTACTTTATCCTGCTGAGTCAGGGAATAAAGATTTGGGTAAAGAATTATAGTTCGTGACATAGCCCCAGCATATTTTGGATATGGGTTACAGTACTAATAAAAAGCCCACTACAAATGAATTCTATGCTTTAAATCCATATGCATAATTTGTAACAAACTTTGTAATCCAACACACATTAAACCAATTGAATAAAGCAAAAAAATCACTGCAATAGTTTTTATTCCATTCTGCGCAAATGCCAAAAATAAGGGATCATGGATATTATTAGCTAGAAAGCCAAACATTTTCAATAAAATCTCGACTGAAAACAATATAGCAACAGCATGAAAGAACCGCTCACCATTTATATAAAAAATAGGTTTTTTATGTTCTTTTGTTGTCATATATCCCGCATAAAATGCTAAAGCAGAAAAAGTTGAACAAATTTTCATGGTATCAACAATTGCTTCATTGACTGCTTCATTACTTGTATCAAACCAAAAAATATATAAAAATCTTATACTCAAAATGGCTAAAATTACAGACGGAATATAAATAATAACCTTACTGTAAATACTTTCTAAAAACCGGTTTAATGTTCTCATTAGCTGTTTTCTTTAAACAAAATAAAATCACCCAAATGCCTGCATGGAATAATTCACACGCTCTTCAGCCGTATGTTGCTCGTTTCTTTCTTTCTCAATAAGTTTTAACCTTGTTTCCAGACCCACGCCATTAGCAATTTGAATAGCCAATCCTGGACGTGCATTTAACTCTAATAATAACGGCCCTTTATTTTTATCCAATACAATATCAGCACCTAAATAACCTAAGCCCGACACTTCATGGCAGCTACTGGCTAAACATAGCAAGGTATGCCAAAAAGGAATATTTAATTCTGATAGATCACGACCTGTATCTGGGTGATGCGTAATAGGCTGCCCATGCTGTACAGCTTTAAGTGTTTTACCAGTCGCAATATCAATCCCCAGCCCCACTGCACCCTGATGTAAATTAGCTTTACCATCCGATTCTCGGGTTGATAACCGTGTCATTGCCATAATAGGATAACCATGATATTGAATGACCCTAACATCAGGTACGCCTTCAAATGAAAAACCATCGAATACATCTGAAAATTCAACCAGCTCTTCAATCATCGCGACATCAGGTTTTCCTCCTAGGCTAAACAATCCACTTAATGTATTAGATACATGATGCTGTAGTTCTTTTATATTAATAATTGCCCCACTGGGCTTAACAAAGTCGTCCCCATCACGGCCAACAACAACCAGAATACCTTTACCTCCACTCCCTTTAGAAGGTTTTATAACAAATTTTTCAACGTCTGATAAAAACTGTTTCAGTTGTTTTACATGGTATTGTGTTCGTGCCACACCTATCATTGCAGGGGCGGCAATACCTATTTCTTCAGTAATTTTCTTGGTTAATAACTTATCATCAACTCTAGGATAGTTCTTACGTGGATTATTATGGGCTATATAAAAAGCATTACGCTTATTCATACCCACGATGCCTGCTTTTTTTAATTCACTTGGCGTGGTTAATCGAAACATTGGGCCTCCTTGCTTATTATTGTTTATTTTGTTGATCAACTCGAACCATAGGTTCAAATCGAGCCAGTTCGACCAGACGAAAACCACTGTAACTACCAATAAGTATAATAATAGCTAACAATACTAATAATAATTCAGGAAAATTATAAGTAAGGTGACCAATAAAAGGATTGATCATCACTAAATAAGCAATGGATGCTGTAAACAAGCTCCCACCCCCTTGCACTAATACCTCATGAGGCCCTTCTTCTTCCCACAAAACCGACATCCGCTCAATCGTCCATGACATAATAATCATAGGGAAAAAAGTAATATGTAGACCTGAATCCCAACCAAATTTATGGCTTGCAATACCAATAGTTGCAAAGATGATGATAACAAACACCAGCACTGATGCAATGCGGGGCACTAGTAATAAATTAAGATGACTTAAATAGGAACGCATCACCAAACCAATACTAACGACAACCAAAAATAGGGATAACCCCAATATTAGTGAGGTCTGAATAAAAGTCATGGCAATAAGAATCGGCATAAAAGTTCCAGATGTTCTTAAACCTACTAGGTTTCTTAAAATAACTACCACTAATGCGCCTAAAGGAATTAATAGTAATGACTTGAAGGTATTTTGATCTTTGGTTGGCAAGCTATAAATCGAAAAGTTAACAAAAGCACTATCGCTTTGCTTGGCTGAATCAACAGCTAAACGACTAATATTCTTTTGCTGCTTTAGTACAGAGAAATGAATACTAGAGTTCTTTCCACCATAGACATCTAATAAACCTCTAGTATTAACCGGCCATAAAATGACTTCATTAGTCGGTATTTCGGTCATATCTCTTGAGTCAATTAAATGCCATTGCTTCTCGACATAAATTTCAATAAAAGTAGAAATTGATCGTTGAGTTAATCCATCCTGAAGACGAAGTCCTCGTATCACTCGGGATTCAATCTTAGCAATTTTTAAAACCTTAGCTACTTGCTCCATATGTTCACGGCGGAACTGAATGTTTTCCAATAATAAACGAATGCTACTTTCATCATTTTCTTCATTCATCCTGGCGATGATATGCATAGCAATATCGTATTCAGAGTCATTACTTAACTGTGTATTTTGTACAATATCCTGCGCAGCTTTTAACTGCATTTCAGTTAAATTCTCGCCATCACTCGATAATTCTTTAGGTGGCTGTAAATCAGCCCTTTGTTGAAAATAAAAATCACCTCGTAAGTATAAATGCTGTTCACCTGAGGCTTGTTGCTTAGTCCAAATGATTTTTTTGACACCATCCTTTTCAATGACTTTGGATTGATAATCTGCGGCAATATTATCTGATAATATTTTTTTTCTTGAGTCATCTGAAGAAGGTAATATCATGCTGACCTTGATGGGCCCCTCTTCTGCTTCAAATTTTATTTCTGCCTGAACCTGCCAAACAGCTTCTTTGTTTGTGGGTGTAAATGTAAAGCCTAAGACAAAGTGTTTATATGCAGCAGCTCCCACACCTAAAACAACTAACATACTGACTAATATATATAACTGATAATGTCTTCTCATTGTTCGTACTCTTTAATTTGTGAGCTAGAAAATTTTTGTCCGACATTAACTAGAAATTTATTATTTAACACATTGCGACCAATAAGAATGGGATATTTGAATTGAGAACGATCCGCCAAGGTAAATTCGCGTAATAGCTCTATTTGACCTAGTTTAATTTTTAACTCAACAACAGGCCTTTCTGTTGCTTCCGCCTGATGTCTTTTTATTTTTGCAATACGCTTTAAAGGACGTTCAAACTCAACAACGAGATTCTTTATTTTATCTTTAACATGAAACCTCACCCATTTTTGCCCATCTCGCTCAAAAAAAAGAGAATCCATAATTCCCATAGATGAGGTTTGTGCGCCTGTATCAATTCGTGCTTTTTGACGTAAAGTTTCAGGTATAACTGAAACATATTCCAACTCACCAATTATTTTTAACTGGCTAATATCTTTACATACCAGAGGGGCTGTTGCTGCATAACTTACTGTGATAAATGACAGTGAAAATAGTGTAAAAATAAATCCCTTTGCAATAGCATTTCTTGATCGTTTTGCTTTTAACATTATTATATGACCCCTTCTGATTGATTGACATCAACAATAAAATCATCCGCCAGCCAATTTCTTCCAATTAATAATTTATAGGTCATCGCCGAACGGTCACGCAAATTGACCAGAACTGTTTTATTATCCCCCTTCCAAAGCAAATTTAAATTCACCACATATCGATATTCAACGCCTTGGGCATTACGCACTTTTGCCACCTCCGCAATCGTTGCAGTCACTTTACTCTGTTGCTGGTTTTCATTTCCAGTCACAAAGCTAACCAGTTTACCGACATTATCTGTTTTCTCAGCCAGTCCATCTTTTACGGTAATGTTAGTCGCATGAATTGAAGTAATTCTGGCACCAGTGTCGATTCTTGCGAGATAGTTGTTTCTAGTTTCAGCAACTAATATTCGCGCCGTTTCTCCGACAGTTTGTTTCTTGGTATTTAGAGAGCAACTTGCTGTAATAAAAAGCATGACAAAAAGAGAAAGGTAAAAGTTTAATGGTTTAGTCATTGATATAATTCGTATATTAAATTAAAGGGGCTGAATTAACATTGATTGAGTTTAAAATAACTGATGTTACGAAGTAGCGGGTTTTAACTTTTGTAATTCATCAAAAGCGTGTCGAATAGTATTGATGTAATGCTTCGATTTTAAAGCAAACTTATTCATCCCTTGCTGGATACTGAGAATCTCTAATCGAGCGGTCGCATAAAGTGACATGAAGATATGATTGCTTTGTGTTCTCACTGCTCTTGCGGGTGACTTTGCCATGCTAGTATTTGATTTTATGCTTTTATGAAAGACCTCTTCTTTCCACCGTTTTTGGTTGGTTGTTTCAAGGGTCGTTGTGGTCGCGCTTAAATCATTGCTGATCAGATAGAAAGAGCCTGTATTGCCATCTTTGTTTGTAAAGACTTGACGGTGAAAAAGGACGAGGAACTCCAATCCTTTAACCCAGCCTTGCACAGGATTTTCTGACCATTGAATGGAATTAATACGTGTATAACGCCATTTAAGCTGGTTATGGTAGCAGAGTTTTAACATATCTCGTAATTGTCCATTCTTTTTTCACGCTGAGTTTTTATGTCACAAAAGTGGGTGGTTTTTTTTCTAACTCAAAGGCGACAGGCAAGCTTGTTTCCTTTGAATAACAAATACAATTCAGCAAGTTAATGCCTTTCACTGAACGGTTAACACAGTGATCATAATGCCAACAAATAAGGTCGTTCTCTTTGCTGTGTGGCTTTTCTTGGATGGTGTCATCAAAAATTAAAAGTTACCGTCTTGGTCTTGAGGGGCGAGGGCGAGCAGGGGGAGTTCTTGGCGGGCGAGGCCTTATTTCAGGGCGATCACGCCTAGGTGGAACCACCACGGTAATGTCACGACCTCCTCGGTACCAGGGGTCATAATACATGGAGTTCCCCCATCCAGTACTATAATAAGATGAATAACTAACATGTCTCGTCCCTGACCCACCACAAGAAGTCAATAGACAGGCTATACTAACAACGAAGACTGATTTTTTAAATAATGTCATCTTTTCCTTTCCTTAGCTATTTTATTACTCAGAATCTGTTTTAGATAATAGTCCTAGTAACGCTCCACTAGGGTCTGCAATGATAGCAATCTGACCATTAAATACAGCTTGCTGAGGAGGGAAAATAACTCTCGCGCCCTCTGCTTTAGATCGATCAAGTATTTGATTAATATTGTTAACACGAATAAAGCCTACCCACCGGTCACGGGGCTTAATATCAGTTGGTAATGGAGCCAATCCTGCTCTTGCTTTATTAGCACTCATCAGAAAAAAAGTATCTTTGATATTTAACTCACTTGCCTGTTGAATAGTGTAATCAAAGACGGATGAATAAAATTTGGCTGCCTTTTCAACATTAGAACTAAATAATTGAGCCCAAACCCAGTCGCCTATCACCGGTTCATTATCTTTTGGGTCACCACTATCCGATTTTAACATTCCAATAAGACCACCCAGAGGGTCTGAAATTATGCTGTCAATGCCTCTTTTTCCAAACTGGTTTGGTGAAAAAATCACTTCCGCACCTAGTTCAGTCGCTTTCTTAATAGCTTGATTGATATCAGGAGTAGAAAGATGATTAACCCATACAGCTTTGTTACTTATATTATTAACAGCCAATCGTGGAATAACTCCAGCAACAGGCTTGCCCATATTCATCAACAAGTAAAAATTATCATTATTCAGCTCAAACTCTTCTACCGTCCAGCCAAACACTTTAGTATAAAAGTGGATAGTTTCATTTACATCAGCAGTAAAGATATCTGCCCAAATAATTTTACCTGGTAACACTTCATTACTTGGAGGGGTATTAAGTGCAGGAATTAAAGGTAATGCATTAATATTTATTGAGTTTAAAGTAAAACAACAAAAAATAATTAAATAGGTGGTTTTCTTCATATATACCATTTAGTCTTTTGAAGTGAGTAAATGCGGTTCGGTTACCTTACTAACCTTTCGTAAAGCTAGAACCGCATTTCCTTTGTAAGGAATGGACTGAGGTTAGTCAACTACAATATAAGTCACATTATTACCTGAATATTGTGGTTGGTATCTTACCGTTCCACACTGGCTATATTTAATACCATTTTGGATCACCGTTGTGCATCCTGTTGGGGGTAACGTTTTGACGACAGTGCCCACAACAATTGCCGTTCCAACACCAACAGCAACACCAGTCCAAAAACCACCATGATGATGGTGTCTACCGCCTCTACGGTCGACATCTATATCAACGTTGACATTCTTATTGCTATTTCTATTTACGTTAACATTAGTGTTTTTGTTGCTATTGGCATTAACATTTCTATTGCTACTTTTATTTCTATTTACACTTGTATTAGTTTTGCCTCTTTTTTTATTATTGCCTCTTCTAGCCTCTGCCTGTTGTGGTAGAAGTGCTAGTAGCATAAAAACAGTTAGCAGCAGTACAAAGAATTGTAATGGTTTATTGAGTGTTAAAGTCATTATGTTAGCCTCTTACTTATTTTTATTTGATTTAGCAAAGTTGATTTTTTCATCGTTTACATCGGGTATGAATGTATAAGATTGTTTTGTTTGTACTGGTGCAATATCCCACTTTAACACTGCAACATATTGTGGCTGTGCTTCTTCTAGTTTTGTGGTGATTATAAGCTTAAGAGGTAAGGGCGTATCACCACGTTGAATACAGAGTTGCCAATCTATATCCTTTTGACGAAAAGCAAAATGATTACAACTTATGCCTTCAACTTGATCAACACCAATGACTGTAGCTTCCTCAATTTCTGATCTATCATCATTCTTTGATCCCCACAAAAACAAGTCACTTAAAGGAATATCTATATCATAATCATCCGCTGCTTTTCTTATTAGCTTACCTATAGTCTTAGGTGCTTTAAAGGTGGCATAAAAACCATTCGGTTGAGGCATATAAACAGTGAAGCTTTCTCCATCATAGTAAAGCTCACGAGTAGTATTTATATTAGATGACTTAACCTTCAGTAAGGCTGGTGGATTTGCAGAAACCTCAATGCTTCTTGTTTGTTGAATTTTTTGCCCATTTTCAAGTATTTCATCTACATATACATCAGCATTTATTGAAAACTTATCTAATGAACGTAAATACCCTGACATATTATCTAGTGCATCTAGTGCCAGGCTCTTTTCAGATGCCGCTAACGCCTCATCTGAACTTAAAGTGTTTTTCTCACCAGCTTGAGACATAGACGTAAACGCTAGTCCGCCTATAAGCAAAAATAAACCGGTTGTTATTTTATTACTCATACTTATATTCCTCGTTGTTTAAATTTTAAAAAATATTTTTTTGCAGAAATACCTAATTTCATAAATTTACTAGACTCAATAAATCAAAATTATGCATTGCTGTGGTAATGCTTTGAGTTTATTTTTTCTTTTTTAGTTTTTTCTTTTTTGATTTCTTTTCATCTTTTTTAATAGCATCCTTTGTCATATCTTTAGCTGTTTCAGCCGGAGAACATTTCCCGCCAAAGCCAATAGTTGCATTCATCGCTGCACCTTTTGCCGCTTTTTCTACGTCACAATCTGGATCACGCTTTACAGCGTTAGCCGAAGAGATATTAAGTAAAATGCTGATTGTAAAAGCGGTAAGTACACCTTGTTTTAATTTCATTTCTTTCCTTTTAAGTTAAGTGTTTATTTATTGTAATTACAAATCTAATTATTTGATTGTCCAACCAAGTTGAGCCAATTCTTGTTTTGCTAATGGGGTTATCAGTCCATCACCCAGCAAAATCGTTTTTTGTTTAGATTGTAAATCCTTTTTTGAAGCAAAAAATTTCAGGCGCTTATTCCAAGAAAGGTAAGAAACTGGCGCTGGGGTAACAATATCACCATTGATAGAATGCCCAATAATAGTTCCGTTCACCCCAATTTTTGCAATTTCTTTTTCTGTTTGATGATATTTAGCTAGCATCTCAACCGCTTCAACAACAAATTGTGCTTGTAATTCAGACTCAACAGTTAAAGCAAGCTCTAAAATATCTTTACGACCTGTTGTTGTTTTTAGCTGCTCTAATGCAAGAACTAAGCGATGTCTTAGTGTAACGGTGTACTGGCGGTGACGTAAGAAATAATCAGTAGATTCCTGAGCTACACCCATATCTTGAAGAGACTCTTCATCCATCACTTTTAAATCACCTGGTTTAGTATCCCAAACCCAGGATGACGTCCTTGATGTCAAATTGATGATCATTGTTGCTGGAGCTGCAATTTTTAACGCTGAAATACCCAAACCACCAGAAAATGAAGCCCAAGCAATACTATCAAGCTCTTCTGATAAGACACTATTGGTCGTATAAGGACTAACACGTAGCTTTTTGGCAAGCGCTCGGCGTTGTTCATAATATCCCAGCACATTCATCGCCACTTTACCTGTTTGTTTTGCAGTCATAGTCGCTGCATTAGGTTTTTCAGCATGAACAGCTGGAGAATCAAGTTCGCCTGGGAATTTTCCTCCTAGTCCACAGCGCTGATCGTCCACTGCATTACTGCCAATAGCTTTAATACCTGTTTTTGTGGTGAGATAGGTTCTTTCAAAAAAACGGCCAATACCTGCGGGTATGCCTGATATTGATTGAACTGGGCTAGTCACAATATCTTTGACATCTTTACCCAGTGCGACAAGGGAATGCTTCATACCTCCAACAAAGGCATCCATTTTAGAAATGTTTTGTAATTGTTCTAACGCTGCAATTTCAACAATAAGTTCATCTAATGCTGCGGGACTGCTTGCCTCAAATGTACCAAAATCAGATTCGACTTTAATTTGCATGAGAAAACCATCAGTAGGAACAGTTGAGGCGACTTTAAAGTGTGGTCCAGAAAGCTTAAATTCTGGCACAATATTATGTGCTTTTAAAGTAGGCGGTTTTTCATAATACTTTTCTTCTTCGGCTGTTAACTTAAAAATATCAGCTTTACAGTTTTCCGGTATTGTTTTTGTGGGGCTTGTTGAGCAGCCTGTTAAGACAACAGCGACCAGAGTTAATTTTAAAATTTTCATACTTTTTGATTTATGTAGAAGTTAATGTAATTACAGGTATCTTTAAATAGTTCCTACGCTGGAGCGAGGGAACAATGGCGTCTTTCGATAAAGATATTATTTAGGGCACTTTCCTTCTTGGAATCCGATAATATTTTTATCACTGCAGGCTGAACATGCATTCGAAAATGTTTTTGTAGCTCCTCCAGAAAAAATCCCACATACAGGTTTAAAATCCATCGTACACATCTCAGGCCTTAACTCGGGACAGTTTGTTTGTAAATCTTGCTTGATGGCAGCTGATTGACAAGCGCTTAGCAATAAACAAAGTGTCATTATTGTTATGCTCTGTTTCTTATTCATTAAGATGTTATTCAGCATATTGATAATCCATAAAATTAACGCGATAAAATAAACTATACAAAACAGGCACTAAGACTAGCGTTAGCAATGTTGCAAAGGTTAGCCCAAAAATAATTGAAACTGCCATTGTTTCAAACATGGGGTCTTGAGATATCCACAGAGGTAACATGCCACCAATCGTTGTTGCTGTTGTCAGCAATATGGGGCGCAACCTTTGATGAGTAGCAATGATGATGGCATCCATATCATCACGGCCATTAGTGAGTTCAATTTCTATTCTGTCAATTAATACAATGGCATTATTAATAATGATGCCTGATAAGGAAATAATACCCAGGATGGTAAAAAAACCAAACACTGAATTTGCCACAAGTAAGCCAATGGTGACACCAATAATACCCAAAGGAATGGTTGTTAATATAATGAGAGGTTTTCGAATTGAATTAAACTGTCCAACGAGTAACAGTAAAATAATCATGCCTGAAATAGGTAACTTTTCCATAATCGATTGATTCGCAGTACCCGATGCTTCTGCTTCACCACCTAATTCAAAACCATACCCATAGTCCCAGCTCTTGGCGTTTTCCTCTAACCAGGGATTAAAGTCTTTATTGATGTCTGATGCCGTCACCCCTGGCGATAATTGAGCGTTAACCGTTATGGTACGGTCACGGTCTCTTCGTCTAATAATACTGTATTGCCACGCCATGTTGATGTCTGCAATTTGCTTTAAAGGTACGTTTTCACCACTGGTTTTTGAATAGACCGTCATACCATCAAGTTTACCTATATCATGCCTATCCGCTGCAACAGAACGCAAAGTAACTGGAATCAGCTGATCATCCTCTCTATATTGAGTGAGCTGTAAACCTGACAGGCCTGTTTGTAGAGAAATAGCAACATCTTCACTGGTGACTTTAGCCCTTCTTGCTTGCTCCTGATTAATATCGATTGATAATTTTTTACTGCGTATTCCCCAGTCATCCTGAACATCTTGAATGCCTGGAATAGAAAGCAACTTTTCCTTTATAGGATCAATAATATCGTACAAGCCATCAAATTCAGCGCCAGATATTCGAATCGCAACTGGGTAGTCAATGGGAGAACCATTTTCCAGCTTCTTCATTTGCATTTGTAAATCAGGATAGCTATCAGCTACATAGTTTTGAACTTTTTTAATGATTTCTGGAATAATCAAGTGATCTGTTGTTGTCAGAATCATAGTGGAATGATAAGGGTTTGAAGGTTCAGGGCTTGCTGACAACACATAACGTGGCGCTCCCTTGCCAATAAAACTAGCCCAAGACCTCAAGCCTTGTTTACCTTCAAGCATTTCCTGATCAGTCACGACTAGATTTTCTGACATATACCGTTCTATATCACTGATAATTTCTTCAGTGGCTTCAATGGCTGTGCCTCTTGGCATATTAAACTTGGCACTGATAATTGGGTTTGTTGTCGGCGGAATAAATACTTTTTTTACATAGCCCAAACCAAAAATAGCGGATATAAAACAACCCAGCACAATAAGCAAAAATAAGGTTCTATTTTTTAATGCGGGAAGTAAAATTCTTCGATAGTTTTTATACATGCCAGACTGATAACTAACATCGCTTTTTTTAGGCGTGATACGAACCATTTTCTTCGCGATCAGAGGAATGACTGTCATTGCCAATACCCAGGATGACAGTAATGCAATGGTATTCACCTTAAAAATATCTGCTGTGTATTCGCCAATAGTCGATTCAGCCAAGAAAATACTTAAAAAAGCCGCAGCCGTGGTTAATGAAGATATTAACAAGGGAACCGCTAACTCCTTGCCTGATTCAATTGCAGCATCAACAGCATCCATTCCTTGTTCCAACCTAACCATAATACTTTCAACAATAACAATGGCATTATCAACCAGTAAGCCTAATGCAATGATTAAAGCGGCGAGTGAAATTTGATTGATTGTAATATCTAAACTTTGCATCAGTACAAACGACACGGCCACTGTCATCGGGATTAACAAAGACACAACGATGCCGGTTCTAACGCCAAGAAAAACCAGCATGACAGCCATAACGATAGCAATGGCTTGCATCAAATTACTCATGAAATTACTGACAGAATCTGAGACTAGACTGGGTTGAAAGAAAATGGTCTCGATTTGAATGCCTATTGGATAATTATTTTCCAGCTCTGGAACTAAAGCTTCCAGTTTTTTCCCTAATTGAATAATATTACCCTCTTTATTCATAGAAACCCCAAGAACAATGACGGGCTTTCCATTAAAGTGAGCTTTATCTTTTGCTGGCTCTGTATATCCTCGGTAAATTTTGGCGATATCATCAAGATAAACAACATCCGATTGGCCTGGAATTTCAATAACAGTCCGTCGAATATCATCAAGAGAGTCAAAGTTACCGCTGGGCTCAAGAGAAATTCTTTCCTGACCTACTTTAACATCCCCCCCTGGGCGTAAGATATTTGCAGTAGAAAGTGTTTGGCTTAATTGTAAGGGCGATAGACCTAATTCACTCAAGCGTGCATTATTGTACTCAACATAGATGACTTCATTTTGAGCGCCTTGCACTTCAACTTTAGACACTGTGGGTAATTTTAATAACTGATTCCGAAAGTCATCGGCATAATTTTTTAATTCAGCATAACTATAACCTTCACCCGACATGGCATAAAGCACGCCAAAAACATCACCAAATTCATCATTAACAAAAGGCCCGATAGTGCCGTCAGGTAAATCATTAATGCCATCAATTTTACGCCGTAGGTTATCAAATATAGGCCGCATGTCACGGTAGGTTTCTTTAATATTGACACTGATTGAAGACACACTATTTTGTGAAGTAGAAGACACCGAATCTACCTCAGGTATTTCCTGAATGACCTTTTCAATTTTATCTGTGACTAATAATTCAATGCGTTCGGGACTTGCGCCAGGTAACTGAGTTGTCACCATGGCCGTTCTAATGGTAAAGCCAGGGTCTTGCGCCTTAGGTAAATCAAAATAGGCGGTTATACCACTAAAAACCAATAATGCTGTCAGCACATAGACAAATCTATCTAAGCGAAATGCAATCCCAGTAAAGCTCATGGCTCAGTCCTTACTTTAAGTTCATCTCTCATCATGCTAACACCGGCTACAATGACCTTATCTCCCGTTGTTAGCCCACTTAGAATCTCTAAGCCATTTGAGGTTAACTCACCTACTGTGACTAATACTTGCTTAATAACACCTGTATTTTCTTTATCTGTATTTTTAAGTAGAAATACAAATTTTTGCTGATTTTTTTCTATAACAGAAAAGGCAGGTATTACCATGTTTTTCTGGGCAAACTGCATATCAAAATTTACTGTCACATCAGCCGACATTCCCGAGCGGATAAAGCCTTTCTCATTTTTTAATGTCACATTTACAGGAAAAGATGCGCCACCACTACTGGAAGATACCCCCACTTCTGAAACAACACCTGTAAATTTTTCATCAGGTAAAGCGTTAAATATAATAGTGGCTAACATATCCTTTTTAACTGAGGCGACATATTGAGCCGGAACACCAATCTCAATATCCATTGCTTTTCCACAACTTACTTTTGCAATACTTTGTCCACTACCTACATTTTCATGGTTTTCAATAAATATTTCGGCAACATCACACTCATTGCTGGATTTTAAACGGGTATAAGATAAATTTAATTGTGCTAATTCCAGCCCTTTTCTTGCAGCTTTGACTTGAGCTTGACTAAACTCTGCGGATGCTCTGGCAGCATCCAATTCATGTTTCGAAGCATTGTTATTTTCATATAAACCTTTTAAACGTTCAAAAGTCGCTACTGCATTACGCATTGATGCCATGGCTTGGGCTAAAGTTGCATGCGATTGTTGTGCTTGCAGCTCAAATTGTAAGGGGTCTATTTGAGCAATGAGTTGAGATTTCTTTAATTTATCTCCAACCTTTACGGGTAAAGAAGAGATAGTGCCTGCCAATTTAAAACTTAGGTTAGCTTCCATCTGTCCTTTAGCCAACCCTGAAAAAGTTCGAACTTGTCCTGCAGTATTGGGTTTAACTTGTAAAATCTTAACTTTTCTTAGCTTTTGCGGTTCTTGAACTTGCTCTTGCTCACAGCCACTGAGTAAAAGTACACTCAATGTAAACATCAATAGTGATCGATTGTTAAACAACATATTATTCCTTAATAAAATTTTAAATATATTTCGCGCGGTTACGGATGCGGAATTTATAGCACGTTGATTTTTGTCGACAGTAAGACGTTGAAACAAACGCATAGCAAGCAAAGTTGTAGAGCGGACTTCAGTCCGCAATTCATGCTGAAATATTGCGGACTGAAGTCCGCTCTACAGTAAAGCAGTTTATATTTACTTCACTTTTAATCACACTCCTTTGCCTTAGAGAAAGATCTATTAATTTGTGACGTGGCTATAATTCTCAAGCGCTTGTCCCCAGTCATCTAAGCCTTGAGGTAATAAAAACACATCAAAATTAGCCACAGAGCGTTGAGATTCTACCCAATCAAGCATAAAAGAATAAAGGGCTTCAACTGCAGCTAAATCAGCCGATAGCGCAGCATCTTGAGCATCAATAACGGAAGTGATTGAAACCTGCCCGCTGGCATAAGACTCAGATACCATTTTATAGTTTTCATTAGCGGCTATTGCGGCATCTTTAGAGAGCCGGACAGCAGGAAAACTTCCTTTCATCTTCTGAAGTGCTGAGCGAACACGGGACTCAACACTTTCTTGTAGCTGCTCTCGTATTGTTTTGTTTTGGGTTAAAGCATGTTGAGCTCTTGAAACCTCGGCAGACCTGCCGCCACTAGTAAATAGAGGTAAGGTTGCCTGAAAACCGACAGACCATTCATCTCGATGTAAGTTTCTATTGTTTGCACCATCCCCACCCTGATCAATATTCTGTCCGAACCGAGCGTTAACATTAACGTCAGGAATATAATAGGCACGTTTTCCAGCATCCAATTGCCTATGAGAAGATAGAACCAAATGATCCATTCTCTTAAGTTCGGGGGCGTTATCAATGGCTCTTTCAATTTCAAAATCAATCAACTTCCTGTAATCAATCAATTTATCAAAATAAGAATTTAAAGGCTCACCTTGTAACATTTTAATCTGTGTTTCTGCGACTTTTCCTGAAACTGAAATTGATTCATTTAAACTAAGATGTAATAAGCGTTTTAATTCAGTTTGTTGTTGTTCTGTTTGTGCTTGAGCAAGATAAACATTGCTTTTATCAGTAGCAATCACACTTTGCCAACGTAAAACTTCTGATCTATTTGAATAACCAATTTTCAAACGCATTCTTGCCAATTCTAAATTAGCTTTACTGACATTTAAATTACTTTGTCTGACTTTTTTAGTGGCTTCTGTGGATAGCACCCGAAAATAAGCTGAGGCTGTTTGGCTCAAAATATCAAGTGCTTGACTTTGAAAATCCTCATTTTCTGCTTGTTTTAACAGCTTAGATACATCAAAGTTAGACCAGTTGCGCTCTGAATAAACCACCTGAGATAGATTAATCTCTGTATCTATAGTTTGTTCAGACTGCTGAAGACCTGCACGGCTTTGATCAATCTGTGCTCCACCCAGTCCAACACTTAATTGTGGTAACAAAGCAGAACGGCTGGCATCAACCTGATCCTCAGATTGAGCAACATTAAGTTGATTAGCCGATAAACTCAGGTTTTCTGCAATCGCATGACGCATCGCATCAGCTAAAGAAATAGTTATGTCTGCTTGTTCAAGATCATTAAACAAAGTTTCCGTAGTTTCTAGTAGTTGGCGACCAGGGTAAAAACCTATCGCATGGGCTGTTTTTATATTAATGGCTAACTTAGCTGGTTGTTCAAGATCAACTCTTAAGTTTGCAGGATCAGTCCCCAATAAAATGCTTTGAATCATCAATGCAAGTCGTCTGGAAAAGCGTAATGAATCAACTTCACGTCCATTTGAAGTTGCCATAAACCCTTGTTCTAAATGTATCCGGCCTCGCAAAGAAAAACTAGGCAATCTCTTATCTATTAATCCTTGAGCAAAAGAGGATAGGTCTTTTTCAGAAAACCCAAGCAGAGGAAGAAGATAAACTGCGTCGGTGTCAGCGGGAATATCTTGTAGAGCTTTATCAAGCGTACTAGTGATGGGTAAATACTTAACAGTAAAACCAAGATCTTCCTGTACTTGGTTTAACATAGAGCTTAAGGAGGAAACACTTGTTAATAAAACAGGGTTGATAGGAATTACTAATTGTTTAAAGGGCGTTAATTGATAAAATTGTCGTAGATCTCTATCAACACTTTTACTATTATTAATGTAAGTAAAGTTTTTCTTTAAACTCCGTCCTTTATCATAAGGAAACTGTTGGATTTTTCTATCTGCAACCACCGTTGCGATAATAGGCTTACTTAAATGTTGAGTGTGGGCAGCCTCATTTGAAGACAATAGACCGTGAGTAATAATTAAATCAATGTGCTTATCGTTACTTAACTTTTTTATAGCTGACTTTATCTTGCTTATTTGAAAACCTGCATAAAAAACCTTATCTTTAGGAAAGTTGATTTTAAACTCGCCCTTATTAAGTTTGATAATTTCATGTTTAATTTTTTCAACATGGGGACTATCAATTCCGCTGTTTCCATCGAAGATAAAAGCAATATTAATCGACTTTGCATAGCTAATCGTCGGTAAGAAGAATAAGAAAAAAATAACGGGAAGTTTTTTCATTAGATGAGACAGTCCGTTGTGTTGAAGGTGAAAATGAAGAAGAATCCTTAATAAAGCCCGCTGTATTTATTGAAATTGATAGATGATCGCTGGCACAGGAGTAAGACTAATTTTATAAAAAAGACTCAAGCAGTTAGATTAAGTTGATATTGGATATTATTATATACTAATGCACATTTATTTTATGGTATTCTTTTAGTCAAGACTATAAGCGGACCTTCTTAAAAAATTAAATATATTACTATTGTGGACTTTACACTTACATTTATTGAATTGTTTTTTCGCGCCATTTACCTGACCGCGCCACTGTTATTATTTTTATTACTTGTTGTTGTTTCAATAGGAATGTTAGTTGGCGCTATAGAAAAATGGGATAAATTCGATGCTTTATATTGGACTTTTATTACTGTAACCACGGTTGGGTATGGTGACTTTCGACCTTTAAAGAAAAGTTCAAAAATACTGGCTGTAATGCTTGCTTTTATTGGCCTTATGTTCACTGGAATTATTGTCGCATTGACTGTTCACACAGCGACTTTAAGTTTTGAGCAGCATATTATTTCTGATAAATATACTATTGCTCAAACGCTATAAAACAGGCTCTTGTGTTTGGTTTTTTCTAATAAAAGTACAAAATATTTTGTTAGTATCGGCTGTATTAAGGGTATTTAATAATATGGCTATTACTTAACCACAGCTTAAAGAGAATAAAAAAATGTAGCCTTGATGTAGTGAAACGAAATCAAGGGATATTTCAGCTATACCTTGATTCCACGTTGTTTCATCAAGACTACAAAAGCTAAACCTAATAGCATTGCCTCTTACCGATAAAAATAGCTTAGTAATGGACTGGTTTTTTATAAACCTGTGGTTTGTATAGAGTCATGTTAAATAAAACCATTCTTAGTAATACCTGTAATAAAGATTGCAATAAAACAAACAATTGCAGCAACAAAAGCAACCCAGCGATTGATACCCTTGAGGCGCATAGCCATCACGCCAAAAATAATGTAGCCAAGTAATAAAATTAATTTTGAAATAATCCAGCCAAACTCACCATCTAACCAGTTTCCTTGAATAACCAAGGTGAAACCACTAAGTAGTAATAGGGTATCAATAATATGAGGTGCAATTTTCATAATCTTATTCTGTAATAGCGCAGGTTTAACTACAGAAAGAATAATTCGGCCAGTAAAACTAATAAAGGATGAAAAGATAAATATAAGATGGATTAATTTGATCATATGTATTGTTGAAGGTTGGTTAAAAAATAACTGTTCCTAAGCTATGGAAATAATAATTGGAGTAAGTCATAAAATACTATCTATAGATTATAACAATACACTTGATAGAAAATAAATCTGAAAAATATTGTGTGATTAATTGCAGTTGCTAGAATGCCTCTACCTTATTCAGGAATAATATGCGTTACGCAAAAGTATAAATACAAAAGGATGAGTGCTACGAGATGATAAAAGAATATAAAAACTTTACTGAGTTTTATCCATTTTACTTGAGCCAGCACCAGAATAAAGTTTGTCGACGGTTACACTTTATTGGCTCTAGTCTTGTAATCCTGATGAGCATTTATGTGGCTATTACTGGTGACTTGGTATTGCTTTTTCTTCTGCCCGTGATTGGTTATGGCTTTGCTTGGGCAGGGCATTTTCTATTTGAAAAAAATAAACCTGCTACTTTTATTTATCCTGTTTATAGCTTACTGGGTGACTGGCTTATGTTTAAAGATATTCTAATGGGTAATATCAAATTTTAGATGAGTATAAAGTGAATTAGATCTGGTTAAATTAACGCAGTTTTATGCTAAATACCTTATACCTTTTCTCGCGTCCTTCATCTGTAAGAAAGACGCAAGAGTAGATGTTAATCATTGTTACCAATTTAACCCTAAGGTCATAAAAATGAGTACAAGTGAAAGAGTGGTGGCATTTTGAAAAATTTCATCCCAATCAGTTGTAGAGTGTTCATTCATTAAATCTTCGATTCTATTGTTAATTTGGTCTTGCATAGGTGTGCGTGATTGCATGGTCTTTCCTCATTTTGTTTTTTATTATTTTATTTATAACTTCTCATTTGCCCGACTAAAACACCTTGTATTTCAACCTGGGTGGGGGCAAAGTGCATGGCTTGCATATTTTTATTAGCGGGAATCAAAACTGTTTCGTGTGGATATTGTTCAATATATTTTAAAGTGGCTTCGGTTTTATCAACTAAAGCAACGACAACCTGTCCATTTCTTGCGTGGCTTTGTTGTTCAATAATGACCCAGTCACCATCAAAAATGCCAATATCAATCATAGACTCTCCTTTTATTTGCAATATATAGCAGGGGTTATCTGTTTTTATTTCATCAGGAATCTTCATATAGCTAATATTAGGGATAGCTTCAATCGGTGATCCTGCAGCAATTGAACCTATAAAAGGTGTTCCTTGATCTTTAGATGGTAGTTCTGGTGATTCTGTGTAATCTGCTGCAGTTTGTTCAATTAAGCGCACGCCTCGTTGTTTGCGATTGGGCGCTTCAACAAAACCTGCATTAATTAATCCTTGAATATGTTTATGCAAAGAGCCTCGTGATTTTAACCCCATAGCAAGACATAACTCATCTAGGGTTGGTGGGTGAGGGAAGGTGTCTTTATTGCTAATAAGAAAGTCTAAAACTTCTTGTTGTTTTCTTGTTAGGCTAGTTTGCATATTTGTTCTCTGTTCGTTTTTGGTAATATTAAACCAAGAACAAAGAGAGAACAATTATTTTGTGGTGTTTTTTGTTTTATTTCTATAAAGGTTGTATAAGGTGTTGAATGTTATGTGTAAATATTTTTATTAATAGGGGGTTTTATGGCAAGAGATGCCGGGGTGAATGAGTTGGGGTGCAGGTTTTAAGCTGCATTCTTGAATGTAAGAGTGGGCTCAAGCCTGCGTGTTAATGATGGGCTATTTTTATGAAGTATTTAACGAGTAAGCGTTCATGGTGAGTAAAGCAGTGAGCTAATTATTACTGATATTCAATAAACTCAAAAATTTTGACAACCTGTTTTACTCCAGATTCTCGACGTGCAATTTCTGTTGATACATTAGCTTCTTGTTTATGGACAAGTCCAAGAAGATAAACAACGCCACTTTCTGTAATTACTTTTATTCGGGTGGAGTCAAAACCTGGAAGGTTTTTGATGTTACTTAAAGAAGATTTTATTTTTGTGGTAATAAGCGTATCGTTAGAGCGGGTAGCAAAAGATGAAAGCGGTGCTACTTTCATTTCATTATGAATGAGTTTTACGCCTTTAATCGTTCTTACAATAGAGATTACTCTATTTCGTAAAGCTTCTGTAGGTGCCTCACCTGTGACTAATACCGTTCCATTGTAAGAGGTAACATTGAAATGACATTGGCTACGGGTGTCATCATGAGAGTTTAATTCGATTCCTGCATTAATTTCTATACGCTCATCTTTTAATATCATTGCGCTAGTTCGACGATCATGCAATAAAGATAAGCCTGTTATTTCGGCAACCCCCGTTAACATTGTTGAACAGCCAGAAAGAAGTGTGCTGAATAGTAGTGCGAGAATCAATAGTTTCATGATTAACCACCAAAAAGTTGTTGGTCTATTAAGTCACATAGACAGTGAGTAATAAGCAAATGCACTTCTTGAATGCGGGCTGTTGAATCTGAAGGTACACGTATCTCAATATCAGTTTCATTCAGTAAAGGGCTTAATGCGCCACCGTCTTTACCTGATAATGCAATAACACTAAGGCCTTTATCGTGTGCAGCTTTGACAACACTGATAATGTTGCCAGAATTACCGCTGCTAGTATAAACAAGAAGAATGTCACCCTCTTGGCCTAGAGCGCGCAATTGTTTGCTGAATACATCATCAAAATGATAGTCGTTAGCTATTGATGTAATTGTTAAGGTATCAGCAGTAAGCGCTATGGCTGGTAGTGCAGGGCGTTCACGTTCAAAACGGTTAAGCATTTCAGATGAGAAATGTTGTGCGTCACCTGCTGATCCACCATTGCCGCAAGTGAGAATTTTTTTGTCACTAACGAGTGATTCAACCATTTTTTGTGAGGCAAACTCTATTAGCTCACATAAGCTAGCCATGGACTCTTGCTTAGTTTGGATGCTATCTGAGAAGTGATTAATAATTCTATCTTGTAGGCTCATAGAGGTAATGATGGGTAATAAGGTGTTTTATGTGGTTCTATGTTTGAAATGCATTTTTTATCCAATTAATATCAGTTTCATTGGACATAGTAATAACATCAAACCGAATTTTGCTATTTACTTTATTGTTTGATAAGTAATATTGCGTTGTGGCTATTATACGGGATTGTTTTTTTTGAGAAATACTTTCTAAGGCTCCGCCATATTTGTTTGATTTTCTAAACCTGACTTCAATAATAACCAGAGTTTCAGAGTCTCTCATTATTAAATCAATTTCGCCATATTTACAGCTGAAATTTTTTTCAAGCAGTTGTAAGCCTTGTTGTAATAAAAATTTACAAGCTTGCTGCTCAGCCCTTTCTCCCTGAAGTAAGTGTTTTGGGCGAGTTATGTTAAACATTTAGAGAGCGAGGTCTTGCATATCAAACTGCTGATTTTCGTCTTCTATTGTGGGGGCTTGAATGACAGCTAGACCCTTAATGAATTTTGCACAAACTAATTTGCGGGTTATTCTGTTTTCTGTATCAATAGATAAAGAACCTGTCGCTCCTGAAAAAGGAGTGGTAGAAAGTTGCTCCAATTTTGAACTTATCTGAAAAGAGTCTATGCCTAGTGCAATAAGTCTTAAGTATTTGTTAGGTAAATGTTGCCAGCTATCTCGTAGTGATTCTTTGCTAAGTTCACCTGGGTAACTGTCTGAAAAGACCCAGGGAATATCACAAAAAGCAATGCTGTTAAGGTCTATATCCATTGATGGGTTGGTGTCACCAGAATATACTTGGGGTAATGCATAAACAGGTACTTGAGTTGCCCGGTGAAACTGTAATTGAGGGTAAATAGAGCGTGCTTTTTGAGCGCTAGCAGATAGAAAAATAGCATCAACATCTGTACGGCGACGTTCAGTAAACTCAATATTGCGACCTAGTGTGTTTTGAATTTTTCTATGGCGATATTGGCTTTCATCAAGGTTTAAGAGGCTTTTTATTGATGCTGAAAAGTCATTGGCTTTATTGTTGTAATGCTGGATTTCAAGAACTGTATTGTATGATTGTTGCCAATATTCTGATAAATAATCAGCCATACGATGGCCATGGTTTGTTTCTGGAGCTAAAATAAGTGCTTTTTCAATGCCATCTGATTGAGCTTTATTAACTATTTGTTTTACTTCATCAATAGGGCTTAGTCCAAATTGAAATAAATTGCTTTTAGCTAGATTGACGACATGGTTCAAAGCAAGCACTGGAGTAGTCAAGTTGGTGCTTAAAGCAAGCTCTTGAATATTGTCTTTATTAAGAGGGCCTATAACTAACTGTGCGCCTTCAGAAATTGCTAAATGATATAAATTGACTATATTCTCAATTGAAGAATCATAAAAACGGATGGACGGTTGCTTATCCATAGGTGTTTGATGGTAAGCTTCCATTATCCCTATTTTTATTGCTTCAGCAGCTTTTTTAAAGCGGCCTGACTCAGGAAGTAATATTGCAAGTGAGGTCGGAGTATTAAAGGTGTTGGTCAAGCCCTTTGAATATGCATCAATGAAATCAACATCAGCAGGGTGATTAGGGTATAAGCGTTGCCATTCACTTAAATTGACTTGAAACTCCATCGAGTTTTGCTGACGATTGTTGTGCTTTAACAGTTTTGCTAAAACAATCCAGCCACTAAGCGTGTCATTCGCTGAGGTTTGCTGAAGATTAAGTTGCTGGGGAGGAATTAAGTTTAAGGTATCTAATATAACGCGATTATTTTCGTACTGCTGTTCCTTAAATTGAAGAAGGGGTGTTAATTTAATACGGGCATCAGCGCTTTGTAATAGTTGGCCTGAAAGTGAATGAGCAAAAGCGAGTGATTGGTAGAATATTATCTGATTTTCTGGGCTAAGCTGATAAGGCTGAGTAATATTGAGTCTGTTAAATGCTTTTTCAGTTTCCCCCTGACTTAGATCAATTTGTATAAGAATTAAATTTAATCTATTTCCTTGCTCAGCATTTAATGTTTGAGTGTTTATTGATGCAATGACTGATTCAGCTGAAGAAATATCACCTGATTGAATAAATGATTCGCTAGCCAATATATTATATTCATTGCGCTGTTCTGGGTTTGATGTTGCCAGTGTTTGATATAAACTGGCAGCTTGTTTATGCTGGCCGTTTTGTGTGAATGATTCTGCCCTAACACTCTCATTCATAAACTGATAGCGTTGCGTTGATTCTGTCGCGCAACCAGAGGCAATAAATAAGCAAAAAGAAGATAAAGTTACATAATGGCGGTTCATGAACAGACTAGCCTATTGATTGGGAATGAGGATATAGTTATCCTCAAAGTGTAGTACTAAATAGAGAATAAATTATCAAATGAGCGGTAAATTATACGTTGTTGCAACACCTATAGGCAATTTAGCAGATTTTAGCTATAGAGCTGTAGAAATTTTAAAAACAGTTGATTTGATTGCAGCGGAAGATACGCGGCATGTCAAAATGTTATTACAGCATTACTCGATTAATAATAATCTAATTTCTTTGCATCAGCATAATGAAGAGCATGCCTCACCCGGCTTAGTTGAAAAGCTAAAAAGTGGGTTAAATATAGCCTTAGTTTCTGATGCAGGAACACCTCTTTTGAGTGATCCTGGAATGCCTTTGGTTCGGCTAGCAAAGCAACAGGGGATAGATGTATCACCAATACCTGGTGCTTGTGCTGTTATTGCCGCATTATCAGTATCTGGCCTACCTGTTACACGATTTACCTTTGAAGGGTTCTTGCCTAGAACGTCATCTGCTAGAAAAACCTTTTTTAGTAACAAGAAAAGCGATACTGCAACATGGGTTTTTTATGAGTCTAGCCACAGAATTTTAGCTTCACTGGAAGATTTGTTAGAGGTTATATCTGGAGGTCGTCGCATTGTAGTGGCTAGAGAGTTAACTAAGTTGTTTGAAACTGTTGTGAATGACACATTAGACAATGTGCTGGAGCAGGTTAGAAGTGATAACAATATGCAAAAAGGCGAGTTTGTTGTGTTGGTGGAAGGTGCTGTTATTGAAAAGAATGTGTCTGAAATAACTGAAGAGCAAAGTCGTGTTTTAAAGGTGTTGTTAAAAGAATGCTCAATTAAAACAGCAGTGGCGATGGCGGTAGAAATAACAGGTGCTAGAAAAAAAGTATTGTATCAAGCAGCGTTGGATATCAATGGAAAGTAAGGTTTGGTAAAGCTATATTATATTCATGACCCTATGTGTAGCTGGTGTTATGCATTTGATGCGGTTTTAACGCAAGTCGTAGCAGACATTCCTGAATCTATTAAGGTAGAGAAAATATTAGGTGGCTTGGCACCTGATTCAATGGAAGTTATGTCAACATCTATGGCCGCTATGATAGAAAGTAATTGGCGGAAAATAGAACAAACAGTCGTTGGTGTTCGGTTTAATTTTGATTTTTGGAAAGTAAATCAAGCAATGAGGTCAACCTATCCCTCATGTAGAGCTGTTTTGGCAGCAAAAAAGCAAGCTGCCCATTTTGAAGATAAAATGATTGCACAGATTCAATCAGCATATTATCAAAATGCAGAAAATCCTTCACTTGATAGTGTCTTGATCAAGTGTGCAAAACAAATAGGTTTGAATGTTCAGGTATTTGAATCTGATTATGGTAGTGAGTTAATTAATGAGCTGTTGCTACAACAAATACAATTTTCAAGGTCTATCGCTGTATCTACATACCCATCATTGTGTTTAGAAATAGAGCAGAATATTTTACCCATAATGATTGATTACAATAATGCTGATTATATTGTCGAGCAAATACTTAAAGCGACTGTTTAATTTTGCTGCATTAAGCTAGTTTTATATGGCGATTATCCAAACAAAGTTTCGCTCATGGCAAAATAAATAGCCATAACAGCAGAAAATAGAGCGCTGGCTATAAAGCGAGAGGATAAGGGGATGGTATTTTGAATCAAGAAATTAACGGGTAAAGCAACTGGCAAGCAATATACAAAAGATAATGTTGCTATGCTTAAGGCATCAGTAGAAATGCTATGCCACTGTCCTGAGAAAAGACTGATAAATACTAAATGCCTGGCGATCCATAATGGGTTGAAAAAGGCTGTGGCCATAAACATGCGTTTAAAGCTATTAAATAAACCTGTTTGCGTAAAGGTGCGGTTTAACCAGCGGAAATAAGCAGGTATTTCTATAGAATATAAAGTTGCACCTAAGAGAAAAATACCCAGCATACGAGGATAGCTCAAGGTGTTGGAAATAACTGTTGCAGCAGTATCTCCAGCACAATATATTAAGCCACCGTAGATAGCCTCTTTAAGTGATATTAATTTCATGGTTTTTACTATGTTGGGCTAGCAAAAAAATCAGAGGTTTGGGTTTTAGCTTCTCCAGGTGTTAATTTTATATACTTGGTCATTTCTAGGTAAGACCCACATTTGATACAGTGATACAAACCAAGTAATAGCAGCGCACAAACTATATCCAACACCTGAAATGATTGTTAGCCAAGCAAACTCAGGTGATATTTTTGTTAGCCACCATGAGAAAACATCTATAGCGAGAAAAAAGAACGGCGCGCTAATAATAAATATTTTTAGCCACTGTTTTATACCAATGGAGAAGCTAAAAATTATCCCATTAAAGAAAAAGATAAAGGAAATAGCAAAAATATGGATGTGAGATACTCGGGTTAATGATGCGGCAGTTGCGCCGCTCTCAGACTTTGCTACTCGTTTAACTTCTTGGTATTCAGTAAAATCGGGTAAGCCTGGAATAACGCTGTGGCATGAAATACAGTTAGTATAAAAAATTTCTTTTATTTGGGGTTCCCATTGCTCTTCTGGTGAGCCATTTCTAACCCATTTAATGATTTCTAGCTTGTCAGCAACAGAGGCTTTATCTCTCATAGAGCCATTAAGTTTTATTTCAATTTTGCTGTGGGCGGGATCACCATGATAGCTGTAAACAATATCATCTATAGATAAGCCTATTTTCCCATCAGCCATCCCATGGGTCATTAAAATCTGGGCTGTTGCTAATAATACACCGAGACCAATAACAAGGAGGTAACTGGTAAATAAGCTTTTTACCGCTGAATTTAGGCTAGGTAAATTTAGCCAGTCTGAATTTGAATGGTTGTTGGTTTCTATATTCATAAGTTAGTTTAAGCCTTTCTGAAGTCTTCTCCAGAGAAATCTTGTTGATCTTTAGTAAAGTCGGATTCTCTTTTTAATGTAGGGAGTATAAACTGAGTTTTGATTTTTAACTGTATATATAGTAATTATCGCAATAACCACCATGTTTAGGCTGAAGTCTGCGGAGAGCCGCGATGTTATATTTAACCCAGCAGTAATGAATATCAATACTGGCTTCAGAAGGATCTGAATACTCTTACTTCTTATACTCGATGTTCCAGTTTTTTACTTGAATTTAGAAAACACTGAAAACTGGAGGGGTAGCATCTGGCTCCCACGCAGCGCGTGGGAACTAGTGTTTCACAAAAGCAATAATTAAAAACTGGAGCATCGAGTTATAGTAAAAAAGCAGTAGTACCACTACAAAAGGGTTATTTATTACAGATTAATCTGTAAAGATACTGTACAATCGCCCGCTAGAGTTGGCCGAGCAGTCGCTGTTTTATTGAAAAATAAAGCGGAGGAAAGTCCGGGCTCCAATGGGCAAGGTGCCAGGTAACGCCTGGAAGGCGTAAGCCTATGGAAAGTGCCGCAGAAAATAAACCGCCTGATATTCTGCAAAGAATATTCGGTAAGGGTGAAATGGTGCGGTAAGAGCGCACCGCGCTTGCTGGTAACAGCAGTGGCAGGGTAAACCCCACCTGGAGCAAGATCAAATAGAGAAGCAGACGCGTGGCCCGCGCGGCTTCTGGGTAGATTGCTTGAGCCGTTAGGCGACTAACGGCCTAGATGAATGGCTGTTCTCGACAGAACCCGGCTTATAGGCCAACTCTTTTTTATCTTTATTTCTTTTAAGGTAAACGTATTAAACTTCTTTTATTTGTATTCAAAATCGCCAGTTTTGGCACTTTATTCCGCTTACTTTGCTTTTTTTTGTAAAAAACCAGCTAGAAATTGACATAAACAGTCCTTGTTAGCTGTTAGTTGTTTAGCTGGCATAGTAAATGGTTTTTCTTCAAAATTGCTCTAATTATCTGTTTTTCCTTTCTTTATATATTTCTTCTGGCTTGTTAATAAGTGGATTATTTTTTTTCATAATTGCTTGGTAAATAGTGCGGTTGAAATTGATCAAATTTATTTTTTATTTGCCATTATTCATGGTTCTTTTATCTCACTGTTTTTCTTAAGTAAAAAATTAGATTGTGATTCTAACTGTTTGATAAGTTGTGATCTTTTTTAAAAATAAAACAGCCTAATAAAGATAAACTAAAAAACAGAGCTAAGTCATTGTTGAAAAAGAAAGAATTTAATGTGAAACGTTCTTGACTGTGTATAAATAGAAAACTATAGTTGTGCCTAAGTGGCGAAAAGTGGTGGAAAAGGGATTTTTTTGTTTAATTGTGGGTGATTCGTTGTGTTTCGTGGTGTAAGTACTATCAATCTAGATGTTAAAGGCCGTCTTGCAATTCCTACTCGTTATCGAGCGGAGTTACAGGAAAGTTGCGAGCGTCAAATGATAGTTACAATTGCCATGGATGAACGATGTGTTGGTGAGCCAGGCTGTCTTTGGTTATACCCTTTACCTGAATGGGAAAAGTTAGAACTTACAATTAGTAAGTTACCCGCGTTAAATAAAATGGCAGGAAAGCTACGTCGATTTTTAATAGGAAATGCATCTGAGTGTGAAATGGATGCTCAGGGGCGATTATTATTGCCTGAAAAATTAAGAAAGTTTGCAGGAATGGAAAAGCATATCGTTTTGGTTGGACAATTAAATAAATTTGAAATTTGGAATGCATCTTCTTGGGATGTTAAAGAAAACGAATTGATGAATGGTGATGATGCATCTGCATCTGATCTTGAAGAACTTAGCTCTTTATCATTTTAATGGAACATTTATCTGTTTTATTTGATGAATCTATACAGGCTCTAAATATAAAGCCTGATGGCTTGTATATAGATTGTACTTTTGGTCGAGGTGGGCATAGTCGAGGAATACTAAAGCATTTAGGTGAAAACGGACGGTTGTTAGCATTTGATCGTGATCTAGCTGCTATTAATTCAGCTTATGCAGATGAGATGCGTAAAGACTCACGTTTTTCTTTGCATCATGGCTGTTTTTCAGAGCTTGAAGAAGTTGTAAAGCAACATGACTGGCATGGAAAGGTTGATGGCGTATTAATGGATTTAGGTGTTTCTTCTCCTCAGCTAGATGACTCTTTAAGAGGTTTTAGCTTTATGAGGGAAGGTCCTTTAGATATGCGGATGGATGATAGTGCTGGCTTATCAGCTGCTGAGTGGTTACAACAAGTTGAAGAAAAAGATTTAGTTAAAGTATTGTTTGAATATGGTGAAGAACGCTTTGCTCGACGTATTGCTGCTGCAGTGATGGAAAGGCGAGAAGAGAAACCATTAGTAACAACTTTAGATTTAGCAAAATTGATTGAAGGTGTGGTGCCTAAAAGAGAGAAACATAAGCACCCGGCAACACGGAGCTTTCAAGCAATAAGAATTGAGATAAATAACGAGCTAGAAGAAATAAAAAGTAGTCTTCAGCAAGCTATGAATATTTTGGCACCTAGTGGACGAATGGTGGTTATTTCCTTTCATTCATTAGAAGACAGAATTGTAAAACGCTTTATTAGAAATGAGTCTGGGCGAAAATATAATCCAGGTAGGTTGCCAGTTAAAGAAGCTGATATTGAGCAAGGTGTTTTGAAGAAGCTAGGAAAAGCAGTTAAAGCGGGAAAGGTTGAATTAAAACAAAACCCAAGAGCGAGAAGTGCTGTTATGCGAGTAGCAGAAAGAGTTTAGCTTGTGTCTTTTTCTTATAGTTATTTAATTGCAGGCTTGCTTATTATTTTACTGTGTTCTTCTTTAGCTGTTATTGGTAGTAAATATCAATCACGAGCATTATTTATAGCTATTCAAGAGCAAGAAAATATCTTGGATAGTTATGAGGTGGAATGGGGGCAATCGCAATTAGAACTGACGACTTTAACTGAAGAGAATAGAGTGGAACGGGTGGCGAAAAAAAAATTAAAACTACAAATGCCATCACGTGAAAAAATAATTTATCTTAAACCATAGGTATGAGTGGGACAAAACATATATCAGTCACCCCTCATGCTAAGTCTAATAAGTTTGAGATAAGACGAAAGTTATTATTGGCTGTCATGTTACTTGGAATGGCTGTTCTAGCTGGACGAGCTGTGTTTTTACAGGTTTTGGATACGCAGTTTCTACAGCAACAGGGTGATAGGCGACATGTTGGTGCGGTATCTGTGCCTGCCTATAGAGGTAAGATTTTAGATAGGAATAATGAGCCATTAGCAATTAGTACGCCTGTTGAGTCGGTTTGGGTTAATCCTAAGTTCTTTAAAAAGGATGAAGAAGCCACGTTTAGACAAGCGGCAAAACTGCTCAAAGTACCTAGCAAAAAAGTAAATAAGTTATTAAAGGAAGGGACTACAACGCGTTTTAGTTATTTGAAAAGGCGAATCAACCCTTTATTAGCTGAAAAAATTAAAGCATTGCAAATAAGTGGTGTTTATTTTGAAAGAGAATTTAAGCGGTATTACCCCGCTGGTGCTGTTTCTGCTCATGTAGTGGGTTTTACCAACGTTGATGATGTTGGTCAAGAAGGAATGGAGCGAGGGTATGAGCAAAGCCTAAAGGGTATTGCTGGAAAAAAACGAGTTATAAGGGATGGTCGGCGGCGAGTTATTAAGGATAAAGATGTTGAGAATATCCTGGCTCCTGTTTCCGGGCAGGATCTTGTTTTAAGTATTGATCAAAGAATTCAATACTTGGCTTTTAAAGCGCTACACGAAGGGTTTGTTAAACATAAAGCGTTTTCTGCATCTTTAGTGGTATTAGATGCAAAAAATGGAGAAATATTGGCGGCTGTTAATCAGCCAGCTTTTAATCCAAATACACGAAAAGGTTTAAAAGCTAGTGCGGTACGTAATCGTGCGATGTTGGATGTATTTGAACCTGGATCAGTGGTCAAACCATTTGTTGTTGCTGCTGCTTTAGAGGGCGGTTATGTAAAAGAAAATATTCAGATAGAGACTCATGGTTTTTATCGAGTGGGACGTAATTTAGTTAAGGATGTGCATAATTACGGCACGATGGATTTGATGCATGTGTTGAAAAAATCGAGCAATGTTGCAGTTAGTAAAATTGCTTTAAAAATGCCGAGAGAATACTTTTGGGATAGTTACAACCAATTGGGTTTTGGGCTTTCAGCAAATGCAGGGTTTCCTGGTGAAGCGAGCGGCATACTATTAGATTTCCAGCGCTGGCATGATTTTGAACATGCAACGTTATCGTATGGGTATGGCGTTGCAGTATCAGTTTTACAGTTGGCTCGATCATATACAGCTTTGGCTGATAACGGCATATTACACTCAGTTAGCATATTAAAGCGAGATGAGGATTATGATGCTAAAAGAGTTTTTTCGGCTGATATAGCAAAAAAAGTAACAGCAATGCTGGAGCATGTTATTAAAAGGGATGGTACAGCTTATCAAGCTAGAGTAGATGGTTATCGAGTTGCAGGGAAAACAGGAACAGTAAAGAAAGCAACAGCGGGTGGTTATGCTGATGATCGATACTTAGCTGTTTTTGTTGGGTTGGCTCCTGTTAGTGACCCTCGATTTGTGATTGCAGTAATGGTTGATGAGCCTAGTGCTGGTAAATATTATGGTGGTTTAGTAGCCGCACCTATATTTTCCAAAGTGATGGCTGGGGCACTTAGAGTGTATGGCATTGCTCCTGATAAAGAAGAGACCATGCCAGTGTTATTGACGAACGAAAAATGACTTTAACTGAACTATTACAAGGCTTAATTGATAGCTCAATTGAGACACAAAAAACTGAGATTAAAGGCATTGCTCTTGATAGCAGGAAGGTCAAAAAAGATTTTGTTTTTATAGCTGTTGCAGGTGCTATGGAACATGGGCTGGTATATGCTCAGAAAGCAATTGAAAATGGTGCTTTTGCCATTGTTTATGAAGCAAAAGGAAGTGATACATTTTCTTTAGATTCTTTGAATTGCTACAAGGTTGAAGTAAATAGTTTAGCAACAAAATTAGGGCTTATAGCGGATAGGTTTTATCAATCACCATCAAAACAGCTTGATGTAATTGGTGTAACAGGAACAAATGGTAAGACAACATGTAGTCAGTTTCTATTACAACTAATACCCGAAAGTGGGGTGATAGGGACATTAGGTTGGGGTGAAAAGGGAGTATTAAATAAAACAGTTAATACCACGCCTGATGCTTTAGATGTCCAACAGATTTTATCTGGTTTTGTTGATTTAAAGAAAAAGACAGTGGTGATGGAGGTTTCATCCCATGGTTTAGAGCAGGGTAGGGTGAATGCGGTTAACTTTAAAGGAGCTGTGTTTACTAATTTAAGTCGTGATCACTTAGATTACCATGGCTCAATGTCTGCTTATTTGAATGCTAAATTAGCGTTGTTTAAAAGGCCTGAGCTAGAGTTTGTAGTTGTAAATGCAGATGATGAAAACAGTCAAAAGTTTTTAGCGGTTACAGCTAAGCAAGTCAAACGTTGGGCTTTTAGCGTAAATGGGCAAGAGATTGATTCGGCAGAAAACATTACTGCAAATGAAGTGTGTTTTAGTTTAAACGGTATTGAGTTTGTAGTTTGTTGGCATGGAAAACGAGCTTTTGTGCAAAGCAGTATTGTAGGTGATTTTAATTTAGAAAATATATTGGCTGTTATTACCGTGTTATTGGCTCAAGGGTTTTCTTTAGAAACAGCAGTTAACAAAGTAAATACTTTGGCACCTGTTATAGGAAGAATGGAACGTTTTGGTGGTGATGAGCAACCTTTTGTTTTTGTAGATTACGCACATACACCTGATGCATTAGAAAAAGTGTTATTAGGGTTAAGAAAATATTGTTTACAAAAACTACATGTTGTTTTTGGTTGTGGTGGCAATAGAGATCAAGGTAAACGAGCCCAAATGGGCGCGATTGCAGAAAAATTAGCAGATCATGTGATTATTACTGATGATAATCCAAGAACAGAAAATGCAGAAAAGATAGTAAGTGATATTTTGACTGGCTTTGGTAATACCAATCCAGAAGTCATTCAAAATCGTGCAAAGGCAATACAAAGCGTAATAGCCAAAGCAAGTAAGGGTGACTGTATTGTTGTTGCAGGAAAGGGACATGAGAATTATCAAGATATACAGGGTGTTAAGTACGAATTTAGTGACCAGTTAGTGGTTGAAAAAGCATTGTTAGCAAGAGTTGAGTCGTAATGGAAATGTTATTGAGTGAAATTGCAAAGGAAGTTGCTGGCGACTTATATGGTAGAGATTTAGCTATTTCAGCTGCCAGTATTGATACTCGAACATTAGCTAAAGCAGATTTATACATCGCCATAAAAGGCGCTAACTTTGATGGACATAGTTTTATTGATAAAGCTGAACTCGCAGGTGCAAGTGCAGTATTAGTTGAGCATAAGTGTGACACTGAATTATCACAAATAGTGGTAGAGGACGCTCATTTAGCATTAGCTGAATTGGCGGGGGCTTGGAAAAATCAAGCCAAGGTAAAAACAGTTGCAGTAACAGGTAGTAATGGTAAGACCACTGTTAAGGAAATGATTGCAGCTATTTTGAATGTAAATGCTAGTGTCTGGTTTACGCAAGGTAATTTTAATAATGATATTGGTGTGCCACTTACGTTATTAAAATTACAACAAGAACATGAGTTTGCAGTTATTGAAATGGGTGCAAACCATAGTGGTGAAATTGCATACAGCAGTCGTTATGCTCAAGCTGATGTTGCTGTTATCACGAATGTAGGTGCGGCACATATAGAAGGGTTTGGAAGTCTTGAAGGGGTAGCAAAAGCTAAGGGTGAAATTATTTCAGGCCTAAGCAATCATGGTGTTGCCATCCTAAATAGAGATGATGAGTTTTATGATGTATGGACAGAAATAGCTGATAACAGAAAAATTATTAGTTTTGGTGTGCATGAGTCAGCAGATGTGAGAGCTAAAGAAATAAAGCCTAAGGTAGAGGGTGGTGAATTTGCCAGTCAGTTTGTGTTATCAACAGCTGCTGGTGAAATTGTTATTAAATTAGGTTTAGCAGGGCAACATAATGTTATTAATGCATTGGCTGCAGCAGCAAGTTGTCTGGCACTTGGGATTGAGTTGCAACAAATAAAACAAGGGTTGGAAAAAATTAAGCCTGTGGTTGGAAGGTTACAACCATTGGTTGGAAAAAAAGGAAATCTGATTATTGATGATACCTATAACGCCAACCCAAGCTCAGTAAAAGCAGCTTTAGATGTGTTGATGCAATGTGAAGGTGAGCCTTGGTTTGTAATGGGGGCATTGGCTGAATTAGGAATAGATAGTGTAAAAGAACATCAACAATTAGGTGAATTAATTAAATCAAAGAATGTAGCTCAGCTACTAACTATAGGCTCCGATGCAGAATCTACCTCCCATTCATTTGGCAGAGGAGCCACTTTTTTTGATTCACAAGCAGAATTGATAGCTTATTTAGAGACAGAGTTAAAAGGGGATGAGGCAGTATTAATTAAAGGGTCTCGTTCGCAAAAGATGGAAAGAATTGTAGAAGCGATAGTTACAGATTACAGGACATAAAGGTTAAAAATGTTACTTTACTTAACAGATTATTTGATGAATTTTGATGGTGGTTTTCGAGTATTTCAATACTTGACTTTAAGAGCCATCTTAGGGGCATTAACGGCATTAGTTATTTCTTTTATCATCGGGCCAGTGATGATAAGAAAATTGACTAGAAAAAAAATTGGACAGTCAATTAGAGAAGAAGGCCCAGAAAGCCATTACGAAAAAGCAGGTACGCCAACAATGGGAGGCGCTTTAATATTAGTTGCTATTGCCATCAGTACATTGCTTTGGGCTGACTTAGAAAATCGGTATATATGGGTCGTGTTAATAGTCACTTTGGGGCACGGTATTATTGGCTTTGTTGATGATTATAGAAAAGTCATGGAAGGTAATAGTGACGGATTATCTGCAAAGGCAAAGATATTTGGGCAATCTGTCATTGCATTAGGTGCTGCAATATTTTTGTATATGACTGCACAAGTGCCGGCAGAAACACAGTATATTGTGCCCTTTTTTAAAGATGTAATAATTGATATGGGTTGGGCTTATATTATTGTTACTTATCTGGTGATCGTTGGATCTAGTAACGCCGTAAATTTAACAGATGGGCTTGATGGGTTAGCCATTATGCCGACAGTTATGGTTGGTGCTGCATTAGGTATTTTTGCTTATCTTTCTGGGAATTTTAAATTTGCAGAATATTTGGCGATTCCTTTTTTACCAGAATCTGGTGAGTTAATTGTTTTTTGTGCTGCACTGGTTGGTGCTGGTTTAGGGTTTTTATGGTTTAACGCATACCCTGCGATGGTATTTATGGGGGATGTAGGTGCATTAGCTTTAGGCGCTGCATTAGGTATTTTAGCGGTGTTAGTTCGACAAGAAATTGTGTTGATGATTATGGGAGGGGTATTTGTCGTTGAGACAATTTCTGTCATTATTCAGGTGGCCTCCTTCAAAATGAGAGGGAAACGTGTGTTTCTAATGGCTCCAATCCATCACCACTACGAACTAAAAGGCTGGCCTGAACCAAGAATTATTGTACGTTTTTGGATTATTACTTTTATTTTAGTGCTAATTGGACTCGCAACATTGAAGTTGAGATAGAAATGAATAGAGACGCTATATCAAAATCATTAGACAGCAAATTATCTTTGAATAAAGATTCAAAGGTATTGGTTGTTGGGTTGGGTGATACAGGGTTTTCTGTTGCTAAATTTTTACATACTCAAGCGATTTCTTTTGCGGTGATAGATAGTAGAGATAAGCCACCACTAAATGATGCTTTGTTAGCTGAATACCCAGATACCCCTGTTTTTACAGGTGGTTTTGATGAAGCAGCTTTTAATGTTGCAACGCATTTGATTGTAAGCCCTGGTGTTTCTTTACAGGAAGTTTCTATTCAAAAGGCTTTGTGCATTGGTGCAAGCTTAGTGAGTGATATTGATTTATTTGCTTGTAGTACGGATAAACCAATTGTTGCTATTACTGGATCAAATGGAAAAAGTACAGTTACCACTATGCTGGGTGCAATGGGTCAAGCGGCTGAGATGAAAACAGCAATTGGTGGGAATTTAGGAATACCTGCATTAGATTTACTGGATGAAACTATTGAGCTGTACGTGATAGAGCTTTCAAGTTTTCAGTTGGAAAGAGTGTCGTCGTTAAATGCAAAAGTAGCTACTGTATTGAATGTATCAGCAGATCATTTAGATAGGCATGATGGTATTAAAGGCTATGCAAAAGAAAAGCAGAATGTGTTTTCTGGCGATGGTGTGATGATATTAAATGAAGATGATTCGATTGTTAAGGGAATGCAAATTAAAACTAGGGAAACAGAGTTTTTTAGCATTCATAAAAATATAGGATTTCACCTTCAACAGTATAAAGACCAAAACTGGTTGATGCACGATGATCAACCAATGATGCAACAACAGGATTTACCACTAGAAGGGTTGCACAACGTAGCAAATGCACTTGCCGCCTTAGCAATAGGAACTGCTATTGGTTTAGATAAAAAGGCAATGTGTGATGGATTACGAAAATTTAAAGGTTTAAATCATAGAATGCAACGAGTGGCCAATGTAAAAGGGGTGACTTGGGTTAATGACTCTAAAGCAACCAATATTGGTGCTTGCGTAGCTGCACTTGAAGGCTATCAAAATAAAGTTGTTTTGATAGCGGGTGGTGATGCAAAAGGTGCTGATATGAATGAATTGATTCCTGCCGTCAAAGCAAAGGCAAAAAGTGTTGTTTTGATGGGAAAAGATGCAGATATGATTGATGCTGCAATTAATGGCAGTGTTCCTACCTACAAAGTTGAAAGTGTAAAGCAAGCTGTACAGTTAGCAGCAACTTTAGTAGTTGATGGCGATAGTGTTTTACTAAGTCCTGCTTGTGCAAGTATTGATCAATATAAAAACTATAAGGATAGAGGAGATAAGTTTACATCAGCAGTGATGGAGTTGGTTGCGTGAGTAATGAAGCAACACAAAGATTTTATTTAGACTATTTCCTGTTGTTTATTTGTATAAGTTTATTAGTGATGGGGTTTATTATCGTGACGTCATCTTCTCTTCATTTAGGAGATAAGATGAGTAATCATGATTATATGTATTATCCGACTAAGCAATTGATACATATAGTTTTGGGTCTTGTCACTGCATGTGTGGTCGTGAATATTCCCCTGAGGTTATGGGAGCAATCAGGAGCATGGTTATTTATAGTTGGAATTGCATTACTGGTATTTGTTTTGATACCTGGAATAGGTATTAAAGTAAAAGGCAGTGTTCGATGGATGTCTGTTGCTGGGTTAAGAATACAAGTATCTGAGATTGTTAAGTTTATCTCGGTTGTTTACATGGCTGGTTATGTCACAAGACATCAAGAACATGTACAGCAATCAACATATGGCTTAGTAAAACCTTTGTTATTGTTTTCTATAGCATGTGTATTGTTATTGTTGGAACCTGATTTTGGTTCAGCTGTTGTTATTTTAGTGATAGCAATGGGTGTTATGTATTTAAGTGGCGCGAGGTTATGGCAGTTTTTAATATTAATTACTGTTGTTGCAATATTAGCTATGTTGCTGGTGTATTTTTCACCCTACCGATGGGCAAGGGTAACAGGGTTTATCGATCCATGGGCTGATGCACAAAATACAGGGTTTCAACTGGTACAAGCATTAATCTCGTTTGGGCGAGGGGAGATATTTGGAGTCGGTTTGGGTAGTGGTATTCAAAAGTTATTTTATTTACCAGAAGCGCATACAGACTTTTTATTCTCTGTTGTTGCTGAAGAGTTGGGATTGGTTGGTGTGCTGAGTATTATTACTCTGTTTAGTTTATTGATCTGGCATGCTTTTTCGCTAGCAGTAGAGGCAGAAAAAGTAGGGAATAAATTTGCTGCTTTTACCGCCTATGGATTAGGTATTTGGTTTGGTTTCCAGGCTTTTGTCAACATGGGGGTCAATATGGGGATTTTGCCTACCAAAGGATTAACACTACCACTGATGAGCTATGGTGGTGGAAGTATGATTGTTATGTGTGCTGCGATGGCTTTATTATTTCGAGTGCATAGTGAAGTGAAAGAAAAACAAATAAAAGAGAGTCGAGGACAGGTTTAATGGGGCAACGTATTGTAATTATGGCAGGTGGTACTGGGGGGCATGTATTCCCTGCGCTTGCGGTTGCTCATTATTTAAAAGGAAAAGACTGGGACGTCAGTTGGATGGGTACTCAGCGAGGAATGGAAAGTAAAGTCATTCCAGCGAATGGGATTGAAATAGATTGGTTATCTGTACAAGGTATTCGAGGGAAAGGGTTTGCAGCAAAAGTAACTAATGCAAGACTTTTACTTAAAGCTTTTTGGGAAGCTTATCGTATTTTTAGCAGACGTAAGCCTGATGTTGTTTTAGGTATGGGCGGTTATGTTGCAGGTCCTGGAGGAGTCGTTGCTAATTTGATGGGGATTCCCTTGGTTATTCATGAGCAAAATAGAATCCCAGGGACAACCAATAGATTGCTAGTAAAGAAAGCGGATAAAGTGCTTGAGGCATTTCCGGGAAGTTTTCCTTCTACAGCAAATGCAGTTTTTACCGGAAACCCGTTAAGAACTCATTTTTTAGACTTTCCAGAAAAAGAACTTTGGTCAGAAGAGGTAGAAAGACCATTTCGAATATTAGTAGTAGGTGGAAGCCAAGGTGCAAAGATTTTAAATGACACTGTACCTGCAACTGCGGCCCATTTAGGTGATATAGAAATTAAACACCAAACGGGTACTGCTTCATTAGAACTCGTTACTAAAAAATACCAAGAACTAGGTATTGAAGCTAAAGCTATCGAGTTTATAGAGGATATTGCTTCAGCCTATCAGTGGGCTGATGTGGTTATTTGTCGTTCCGGGGCAATGACAGTAAGTGAGATAGCTGCAGCAGGAATACCTGCTATTTTTATTCCACTACCTCATGCAATTGATGACCATCAAACAGCTAATGCAAAGTATTTGTATGATGAGGGTGGCGCAGTTTTATTAGTGCAAAGTGAATTTAATGAAACGTCATTAATTATGGCAATTCAGCATGTTAAGAGCTCATTAAAACAAATGGGTAAAGCAGTAAAAGATAAAGCAAAATTAGACGCAACAGCTGTTGTAGCTAATATTTGTATTCAGGAAGCAAAATAATGAATATGCCAGATATACAAAGACCTACACAATTACTCGGTGTCATAAAGAGAATTCATTTTGTAGGTGTTGGTGGTACCGGAATGAGTGGTATTGCTGAAGTGCTATCAAATTTAGGCTATGAAGTTTCTGGTTCAGATATAAGAGAAAGCGCTGTTACACAACGCTTAGAGCAGAACGGTGTCATTGTACATATTGGACACTGTAAAGAAAATGTAGAAAATGTAGATGTAGTTGTTACTTCTACTGCGGTAGATAGAAAAAACGAAGAAGTTAAAGCCGCCTATGAAAATAGGGTGCCTGTTATTCCTAGAGCAGAAATGCTTGCAGAATTAATGCGTTTTAGATTTGGTATTGCTGTAGCTGGAACGCATGGAAAAACGACAACAACAAGTTTAGCGGCAAGCATACTTGCAGAAGGTGGATTGGATCCAACTTTTGTAATTGGTGGGCGTTTAAATAGTGCTGGAACCAATGCTAAATTGGGTTTAGGGCAGTATTTAGTGGCAGAGGCTGATGAAAGTGATGCTTCATTCTTGCACTTACAACCTATGATGGCGGTAGTTACAAATATTGATAGAGATCATATGGAAACCTATGGAGGTAGCTATCAGCGTTTGAAAGATACCTTTTTAGAGTTTTTGCATCATCTACCTTTTTATGGCTTGGCTGTTATGTGTCATGACGATTTAGGTGTGCAAGAAATATTGTCAGACATCGCAAAGCCAGTAAAAACATATGGCATACATAAAGATGCTGATGTGAGAGCAACAGAGATTAAACAGGATGGATTGCAAACATCATTTACTGTGGAGCGTTGGGGAGATCATAAAACTCTACGAGTAACGCTGAATATGCCAGGTTGGCACAATATGTTAAATGCTTTAGCGGCTATAGCAATTGCAACACGGTTAGATGTAGAAGATGAAGCCATTATAAAAAGTTTGAAAAACTTTAAAGGTATTGGGCGAAGGTTTCAGTTAAATGGTGATATTGAATGTGCTGATGGACATATCACATTGGTTGATGATTATGGTCATCACCCAAGAGAAGTTGGCGCGACTTTAGAGGCAATGCGTCAAGCGTGGCCAAGTAGACGTAAGGTAGTTGTCTTTCAACCACATAGATATACGCGAACTAGAGATTTATTTGAAGATTTTGTAGATGTGCTTTCTACCGTTGATGTTTTAGTTTTGTTAGATGTTTATACTGCAGGAGAAGCTGAAATTACAGGTGCAAATGGCCAAGCGTTATCAAGAGCTATTAGAGTTAGAGGGCAAGTTGATCCTGTATTTGTAAAAGATCATGCTGAATTAGCAACTATTTTAGCGGGTATCGTTAAAGAAGGTGATGTGTTGTTAACAATGGGTGCAGGGAATGTAGGACAAATTTCTGCTGAATTACCTGAAAAATTAACAATGGCTTTAAAAAAATGAAAGGCACTTTATTAAAAAATGAGCCTTTAGCAAAATACACAAGTTGGCGCGTTGGTGGGCCAGCAGAAAAAATGTATTTGCCTGAAAATAGACAAGATTTAATTGATTTTCTTAAAGCATTGCCTAAGCCGGAAAATGTGTATTGGTTGGGTTTAGGTAGTAATTTATTAGTCAGAGATGGTGGAATTAAAGGAACTGTCGTTAATACACGTGGCCGATTAAAAGATATGCAGTTAATTGATGCCGAAAAAATTTATGTAGAAGCTGGTGTGCCATGTGCGCATGTAGCAAAGTTTTGCACAGGGCTTGGATTGACTGGTGCTGAGTTTTTAGCCGGCATTCCAGGAACAATGGGCGGTGCATTAAAAATGAATGCTGGTGCTTTCGGTAGTGAAACTTGGAATATTGTTGATAGCGTAGAAATAGTCAATGCAAGTGGTGAAGTGACAAAACGAAATACTGACGATTTTGAAGTTGATTATAGGTCTGTCAAAGGTTTAGCTAATGAGTGGTTTATTGCTGTTGAATTAAAACTGAGTAAAGGTGAATCAGAGCTTAGTCAGTTAAAAATTAAATCATTATTAGAAAAGCGAGGCCAAACACAGCCAACCAATAAACCGACCTGTGGCTCAGTATTTAAAAACCCACCGGGTGATTATGCAGCAAGATTGATAGAGGCTTGTGAGCTTAAAGGTTATAAAGTTGGTGGAGCATGCGTTTCACCAAAACATGCAAATTTTATTGAGAATACTGGCAATGCCACTGCGGCAGATATTGAAGCATTAATTGCTTATATTCAGCAGAAAGTGAAACAGCAATTCGATATTAGTTTAAATACTGAGGTTTGTAGAGTAGGCGAAGTATTGTGAAACCAATCACTGTTCAAAGTGCCGATAAGTTTGGGCGAGTAGCGGTAGTAATGGGAGGGAACTCTGCAGAGAGAGAAATTTCCATTAAAAGTGGTTTAGCTGTATTTGATGCATTGAAGGAACAAGGTGTAGATGTTGTTGCTATTGATGTTAAAGAAAATCTGATTGAGCTATTGCTAGGACAAAAGATAGATAGAGTTTTTAATATTATTCATGGCCGAGGTGGTGAGGACGGTGAATTACAAGGTGTTTTAGATGCTCTGAAAATACCTTACACAGGTTCTGGCGTTATGGCATCAGCATTAACCATGGATAAATTAAGAACAAAGTTATGCTGGAAAGGCGCAGGTTTAGATACTCCGAAATGGTTTGTCTTAACTAAGAGTGATGATATAGATCCTTGTATTGATGTTTTAGGTTTTCCGGTAATTGTTAAACCAGCTCAAGAAGGTTCTAGCATTGGAATGAGTAAGGCTAGTAATAAAGAAGAATTAATAAAGGCTTTAACTGTTGCTGAAAACTATCAATGTGATGTCTTTGCCGAATCTTGGGTAAAGGGGGATGAATATACAGTAGCGGTATTAGATGGTGAAGCATTAGCAGTGATTCGATTGGAAACAAATAATGCTTTTTATGATTATGATGCTAAATATCGATCAAATAGTACTCAATATCATTGCCCTTGTGGGTTAACCGCAGAGCAGGAAAAAGAATTAAAAAAGCTGGCTGTTGAGGCTTGCAAAGTTGTTGGTGTTACTGGCTGGGGACGGGTTGATGTATTTATTGATAGCAATGGAAATGCTCAATTAATTGAAGTTAATACAGTGCCAGGTATGACAGACCATAGTTTAGTTCCAATGGCAGCAAAGGCAGAGGGATGTAACTTTGACGAGTTAGTTTGGCGTATTTTAGAAACGACAGTGAATGAATAAAGCGACCATTTACTTTTTTATTGGTTTGGTTGTTGTGCTAGGGGCGAGCTGGACAGGTTGGCAAGAAGTAAAAGCGCAGGGGGCTGATTGGTTACCTGTTAAATATGTAAGAATTGAAGGTGCCTTTCAATATATAGAAAAAGATAAAATAAAGCAGCTGCTGAGGGAGCAGGTTGTTAATGGTTTTTATAATGCTGATATTCAGCAGATTCAAGTTTCTGTAGAAGGCTTGCCTTGGGTGGAGTCTGTAAGAGTTAAGAGAGTGTGGCCTGATGCAATTAATATAACAATTAGTGAGCAAACCCCTGTAGTACGTTGGGGGTATGATGGTTTACTAAATATAAAAGGTGAAATATTTAAACCTAATGAAATAAATGATTTTAGTTTTTTACCTTTACTTGTTGGTCCTAAGGGCTATGAAGTAAAAATGCTAAAAGTGATGGATGATGTGTCGTCAGAATTATTTGAAAGAGGGATGACATTGGCTGAATTTCATATTAATGAAAGAAGAGCTTGGAATATAAAGTTACAAAATGAAATGCTATTAAATGCGGGAAGAAACCAACCTTTAAAAAAAATACAGCGATTTTTAAAGACGGTCTATTTATTAAGAAAAGAGCAGATAGCAGAAATTGCAGAAGTTGATTTGAGGTATTCAAATGGATACGCCTTAACGTGGAAGCAAGGTGAAGCAAAAATAGATTGGAAAAAAATAGCTGAAATGAACAAAACATAAAGCATATTGAAGATGGCAAAAAAAATAGAGCGGAATATTATTGTAGGGTTAGATATCGGTACATCAAAGGTGGCCGCTATTGTGGCTGAGCATACCGGTAGTGATGAAATTGAAATTATTGGTATAGGTAAAGCACCATCAAAGGGATTAAAAAAAGGTGTGGTTGTTAACCTGGAATCAACCGTTCACTCAATTCAGCGAGCGATAGAAGAAGCTGAGTTAATGGCTGGCTGCCAAATTCAATCTGTTTTTGCTGGTATTGCTGGTAGTCATATTAAAAGCTTAAACTCGCATGGCATTGTGGCAATAAAAGATAAAGAGGTCATGCAATACGATATTGATCGGGTGATTGATTCGGCTCGTGCTGTAGCGATACCTGCGGATCAAAAAATACTGCATATTTTGCCTCAAGAGTTTGTTATTGATCAGCAAGAAGGTATTAAAGAACCGATAGGCATGTCAGGGATTAGACTGGAAGCCAAGGTTCATATGGTGACAGGAAGTGTCAGTGCCGCTCAGAATATCATTAAATGTATTAGACGTTGTGGCTTGGAAGTAGAAGATATTGTTTTAGAGCAATTAGCTTCTTGCACATCGGTATTAACCGAGGATGAAAAAGAACTGGGTGTTTGTTTAATAGATATAGGTGGGGGAACTACTGATATCGCAATTTTCTCTGAAGGGGCAATTAAGCATACAGCCGTTATTCCAATTGCAGGCGATCAGGTTACAAATGATATAGCTGTAGCATTAAGAACGCCGACAAAAAGTGCAGAAGAGATAAAGTGTGAATATGCCTGTGCTTTAACACAGCTTGTAAGCACAGACGAAATGATTAATGTGCCAAGTATAGGCGACAGAGAGCCTAGGAAAATTTCAGCACAAAATTTAGCTGAAATTGTTGAGCCAAGGTATGAAGAATTAATGTTGTTAGTACAAGCTGAATTAAGACGAAGTGGGTATGAAGATCTTATTGCAGCCGGAGTAGTACTAACTGGAGGAAGCTCTAAAGTTCAGGGTTTAGTAGATTTAGCTGAAGAAATTTTTCATATGCCTGTGCGTATGGGAGTTCCTCAGCATGTTTCAGGCTTAAGTGATGTAGTACAAAATTCCATTTATTCTACAGGGGTAGGGCTATTGCTATATGGCAAAGACCATAATGGCAGGCTTGATGAAGGAAATGGTGGTGATGGGATATTGGCCAGAATGAAGAATTGGTTTCAAGGTAATTTTTGAATTGTGTTGGTGTGATTGAGGACGTGAAAATGAAATATGAATTAATGGATATGTGTAGTGATGGGGCGGTCATAAAGGTCATTGGCGTTGGTGGCGGCGGTGGTAATGCTGTTGACCATATGATTGAAAGCCATATTGATAGTGTGCAATTTGTTTGTGCAAATACAGATGCACAGGCTTTACGCAGATTAAATGTTGAAACAAAGGTGCAACTGGGTATTGAGCTTACTAAAGGTTTAGGTGCGGGAACAAAGCCAGAAGTCGGTAAATTAGCAGCAGAAGAAAACAAAGATCACCTAAGAGAAGTTATTGACGGTGCTGATATGGTGTTTTTAACTGCTGGTATGGGTGGAGGCACAGGAACTGGCGCAATTTCAGTCATTGCTGAAGTAGCAAAAGAAATGGGCGTGTTGACTGTTGCTGTTGTTACCAAGCCTTTCGATTTTGAAGGACAAAAGAAAAAGTTGGTTGCTGAGGAAGGAATTTGTGAATTAGAAAAATATGTTGATTCACTTATTATTATTCCAAATCAAAAACTACTTCCAGTGTTAGGTGGTAATTTATCTGTGACTAATGCTTTTAAAGCTGCTAATGATGTTTTATTAGATGCTGTGCAAGGTATTACAGAGTTGATTACTCATCCAGGCTTAATTAATGTCGATTTTGCTGATGTTAAAACAGTTATGGCAAACATGGGAGCAGCTATTATGGGTTCTGGTGCTGCGACTGGTGAAAACCGTGCGCGAGAAGCAGCAGAAAAAGCAATTGCATGTCCTTTATTAGAAGATATTAACTTGCAAGGCGCCAAAGGCATCTTAGTTAACGTAACTGCCGCTGATATGGGGTTAACTGAATTTGATGAAATTGGTAGCATTATGCAAGCCTTTGCATCAGAAGATGCTGATATGAAAATTGGTATGGCAACAAACCCAGATATGGGTGATGAAATCAAAGTAACCGTTGTTGCGACTGGAATGGGTTGTAGTGGTAAAGCAGTAGTAAATGCGCCTGTTAAATTAGTACAAAAAGCAGCTGCTGGTGATGTTAACTATGATGTTTTAGATAAACCAACCGTTATTAGACAAAGTAAGCAAGAACCAAGAGAGACTAGGTTTGGTGCACAACCTAAAAATGATGTTGATTTAGATTATTTAGATGTACCAGCATTTTTAAGACGTCAGGCAGATTAAGATAGTTTTTTTGAAATGTGATAAAATTATTGGTCAGTTTATTAGCGATAGCATTATATGATTAAGCAAAGAACACTCAAGAATACAATTAGAGCTACAGGAGTTGGGTTACACAGTGGAGATAAAGTCTATTTGACTTTGCATCCGGCTGAACCAAATTCAGGCATACAGTTTCGTCGTGTTGATTTGGATGAGCCTGTCATTATTGATGCAATACCGAAAAATGTTGGCGAAACAATGCTTTCGACAACATTAGTTAAAGACGGTATTAAAGTAGCAACTATTGAGCATTTATTGTCAGCGCTTGCTGGGCTTGGAATTGATAATGCTATTATTGATGTTAGTGCAGCAGAAGTCCCCATTATGGATGGAAGTGCCGGCCCTTTTGTGTTTTTATTGCAATCAGCTGGTGTTGCTGAGCAAGACAGTCCTAAGCAATATATTCGAATCAAAAAGTCAATTAGAGTGGAAGATGGCGACAAATGGGCCGCTTTTGAGCCATTTGACGGATTTAAGGTCACTTTTACTATTGACTTTGATCATCCTGCATTCCCAGATCATTTGAAAACTTCGGTAATGGACTTTTCATCAACAACATTTGTAAAAGAAGTGAGTAGGGCTAGAACGTTTGGCTTTATGAAAGATATAGAATTTTTACGAGAAAATAACTTAGCACTAGGTGGAAGTTTAGATAATGCTATTGTTGTTGATGATGATAAAGTAATAAATGAAGACGGCCTTCGGTATGCTGATGAGTTTGTAAAGCATAAGATTTTAGATGCTATTGGAGATTTGTATTTACTCGGCCATAGCTTGATTGGAGAGTTTAAGGGCTTCAAATCAGGGCATGCATTAAATAATAAGCTGTTACTCGCTTTATTAGAGAATGAAGATGCATGGGAAAAAGTATCGTTTGAAAATGATAACGATGCGCCTATAGCGTTTATGCTATCAATTCCTTCATCTGCTCAAGAGTAATACAATTTAGTTTCTAGTTACTCCATCAAATCTATATTGATGGAGTAATGTATAGCTATAAGGTGTATCTATTACCCCTCCCTCTCTCTTTATTCAAATATCTTTCGATTTCCTTTGTAAGGACTTGCCTAGTCGGAGTAATGAATTCCTAAGCTTTTCATCATTTTGATGCTCTGCCTGATCTAAAATTAAGTTAATGTTTTTTGTAGAAGGAATTTTTTTAGGTTCTTTTTCTGCAGGTTTTGTCTCAATAACTTGCGGTATTACTTTTATCTGTAGCGTCTCAATTACACCGTTATGGGTGCTTAATAAGGACTGTAAAATTGTCTGATGGTAAAACCTAAGTTGTGACGACCAGATGGCTGAGTCAGTATAAAGTGATATTTTTTTATTAGTTAAAACACAATAAAGGGCGTGCTCGGACAAATGCTCCGGTAATGCCGCCTTAATCTTCCGTAGTAATTTTGCTTGTGTTTCAATCTGGTATTTATAAAGTGTAAAAACTTTCCCATCAAAGGCAAGGGTTGATTTAAACGTAGCTTTTTTATAAGTCATAAAATAAACTAATTATATGACTTAATCACACACTCTTCAGTTGTTGCATATTGAAACTGAGTTTCATCAATTATTGTCACACCACGTAATAAATCACTTTTTGAGATATTTTTAAGCATCAAGTCGGTTTTTCGGACGCATAGGTTAATGTGACTAAATGCTTTTTGGGTCAGTGATTCTATAGTATTGCTTTGTTTTACAGCTAGGATTGCATCATCTGTAAAAATGATAGTATCGCCAGAATGGGTATTCTCAATAAATAAAGGAGATAGTGGAAGGCTGTTGATTATATGTAGCATGATATTTCCTCAGTATTTTTATCGTTACACCTTGCATTAAGTTGGGTGTGTAACTATTTAAAAAATAAGTGTTAAATTAATAATAAGCTATAAATATAATTTAGACTAGTTTTTTTGTAAAAAAAATAAAAAAATATTTAAAGTGTTGAGTTATTACTAATGATAAAGGAAGGTGTGCAGGAAATAGCAGGTGCTATAAATATAGAAAATATAAGAGGGGGAGGTTAGGATTCTGCTTTTTGTTCGCGCGCTAATAAATTTTGAACAGCAATACGAGGGTCTAGGTCTTGATATAAAACCTTGTAGGTTTGCTCAATAATAGGCATTTCAATATTATGTTTTACTGAGAGGAGGTAGGTTTCTTTTGCGGCAGAAATACCCTCAACTTCTTGGCCAATTTCTTTAATAGCAGCTTCCTTATCTTTACCTTCCCCTAAAGCTAAACCTAATCGACGGTTTCTGGATTGGTTATCAGTACAGGTGAGGATTAAATCGCCAAGCCCTGCAAGTCCCATAAAGGTGTCTGCTTGTCCGCCTAGTATGATGCCTAAGCGCATAATTTCTTGAAGACCTCGAGTAATTAATGCTGATCGTGTATTAGCGCCAAAGCCAAGTCCATCGGCAATGCCTGCTGCAATAGCAAGTGCATTTTTAACGGCTCCACCGACTTGAACACCGATAATATCCTGGCTGGTATAAGTCCTAAAGCAGTTATTATGTAAAATTGTAGATATTTGTTCCGAAAATTGTGGGGTGTCTGAAGCAATTGTTAATGCTGTTGGTAAGCCAGCAGCAACTTCTTTCGCAAATGTAGGGCCTGATAAAGCTGCTGTATGAATGCTGCTTGAAATAACTTGCTCTGCTACTTGGTTTAATAAAGCACCATCTGCCGGGTTAAAGCCCTTGGTAGCCCAAGCTATTTGAGTTGTAGAGGTAATAAAAGGTTTTATTTTTTCTAAGGTATCTCTAAAGGCGTGGCTTGGAACAGAAATAAGGATGATGGAGCTGAATTTAACAGCTGCTTCTAGGTTTTCGGTAATCACCAAGGATTCCGGAAGGGCTAGTCCAGGTAAATAGCGGGCGTTTTCTTTGTCATTAGACAGTGCCGCCATATGTTCAGGATTATGCCCCCATAGAAGGGTGTGACAGCCATTCCTGGCTGCCTGAATTGCAAGTGCAGTTCCCCATGAGCCAGCGCCCAATACGCTGATTGATGGATTCATTAATTTACGGTGTTTGTGCTTGGTGCTTGTTGCTGGGCTTGTTGAAGGTGTTGAGTATACAATGCATCAAAATTAACAGGAGCAAGTAGTAGTTGAGGAAAACCACCTTTTGCAACTAAATCAGATACCACTTCTCTAGCGTAAGGGAATAAAATGTTTGGGCAGAAGCTACCGACCATTGGTCCCATTTCTTGTTCAGAAAAACCAGCAAGAGAGAATATGCCTGCTTGAGTTACTTCAACTAAGTATGCAGTTGAGTCTTTGCATTTAACAGTAACTGTGACAGAAAGTGAAACTTCAAACAGAGCATCTTCTAATGCTTCTACATTAGTCCCAAGATTGAAATCCACAGTTGGTTCCCATTTTTCAGTGAAAATTTTAGGAGAATTTGGAGTTTCAAAAGAAATATCTTTAGTGAATATTTTTTGGATTGAGAATTGTTTTTCTTCCGTTGTATTTTGCTCTGCCATGATTTTTTATATTGTTTGATTAAGTGAATATTTCAGAAAATGTGATCTGATGCTTAGAATCTTTCAGTACTTGTTATTTGTACTGGAAAGTTATTATCTTGCCAAGATTGCATACCGCCAATCATATTGAAGACATGTTCAAAACTTTCTTTTGTTAAGGTCTTGCAAGCAGGAATTGAGCGAGTGCCACTTTGACAGACGACAATAATAGCTTGTGATTTGTATTTTTCTAAAGTATTTACTTTCTCTGGAAATTTAGCTAAAGGAATATTGATTGAATTTTCGATATGCCCTTTTAAATATTCGTGAGGTTCACGAACATCAACGATAACGGTACTGTCATCATTCATTTTTGTAACTGCCAGCAAAGGGGATAAACCTTCGTACTTGTTAAAAGTACTTTCGACAAGGTCTTGAATTAGCAGATAAGAGATAACAACAAGGCCTAAGCATAGTAAGTAATGATTGGAAATAAATTCTAAGTATTGATCCATTGTAAAATGTAATTTGTAATTAATAGGGCGTTAGCATGAAGTGCAAAAAACTTCTCTCATCATATGAATAAGTTTTAGCATGCGTTCGTCATCAATATAATAATAAACACGATTTGCTTCTTTTTCATGACCAAGAATATCTTTTTCTCTTAATATCGCTAAGTGTTGTGAAATATTGCTTTGGCTGGTGCCAACTTGCTTAACTATTTCTTGTACACTAATTTTTTCTGTGCCTAAAACGCAAAGAATTTTTAGGCGTAATGGGTGAGACATTGCTTTTAAGCAACGAGCAGCACGATTAATGTCCGCATCATTGTAAAGAATTGTTTCCCTGCTGTTTTCCATTTGTTTAAACCTTTTTATGTCACTGCTGATATCAGCATATAAGCAATTTGGTAACTAATTAAGCGTTATTTCTACAGATAAGTATGATAACGTGTATTAGTAGTAACTACTATAATAGTCTATTTAGTTAAGCTACAAAATAAAAACTTATAACTGTATCAATTAAATAGTTATTGTTTTTTTATATGTTATTGAATTTATATAGGTTATAAAAAAATTAGTATTTTTTAGATAGTCTCTGATTTGAGAGGCTAACAACGTATAATGTGCAATGCTTTATATATAAGGCTATTATTTTAAATTTAAAGATTAACCTATTAAAAAATTATTTTAATTTAGGTAAAGTGGAGATTATTAAACATGTTGAATCGACCAAAACCATTAGTATTATTGATTCTTGATGGATTCGGGTATAGAGAAGATCAAAGTAACAATGCGATAGCAATGGCAAAAACACCTTGCTGGGATCAGTTACAAAAAGATAGCCCTACAACTCTGCTTGATTGTGCTGGTGATTCTGTGGGATTGCCAGATCAGCAAATGGGTAATTCAGAAGTGGGTCATTTGCATATAGGTAGTGGTCGCTTAGTTCGTCAAGAGCTATCTAAAGTAACAGAAGCTATTAATAATGGTGCGTTTTTCTCTAATAAGGTTTTATGTAAAGCCGTTGATGAGGCGCTAGAAAAAGATAAAGCCTTGCATATTATGGGGCTGTTATCTCCAGGTGGTGTTCATAGTCATGAGTTACACATTGCTGCAATGGTTGAGTTGGCGGTAAAGCGTGGATTAAAGAAAGTTTATTTACATGCATTCTTAGATGGGCGTGATGTTCCACCTAAAAGCGCAACAAGTTCTATCAAACTGATGGAAGATAAGTTTGCAGAATTAGGTGCTGGGCGTATTGTTACTGTGATTGGTCGTTTTTATGCAATGGATAGAGATAACCGATGGGAGCGAGTTGAAGAGGCCTACAAGTTAATCGCTAAAGGTGAAACAGAGTATAAAGTTAAATCTGCTCAAGATGCTTTGGATGATGCTTATGCAAGAGATGAAAAGGATGAATTTGTATTTCCAACAAGTGTGTTGGATGAAAATGGACAAGTGGTTACCTTAGATCCTGAAGATTCAGTTGTTTTTATGAATTTTCGTGCAGATAGAGCAAGAGAAATTTCTCGTGCATTAACAGAAGTTGAATTTGATGGTTTCGAAAGAGCTTGTGAACCACACAGGGGTTACTATGCAACTTTAACTCAGTATCATCAAGATTTTGATTACCAAATTGCTTATCCACCTGTTGATGTTAAAAATGGCTTAGGAGAGGTGTTGGCTAATTCAGGAAAGACTCAGTTGCGTCTAGCTGAAACTGAAAAGTATGCGCATGTAACTTTCTTTTTAAATGGCGGCAGAGATGAGCCTTTTGAAAATGAGAAAAGAATATTAGTACCTTCACCAAAAGTTAAAACTTATGATATGCAACCAGAGATGAGTGCTGCAGAAGTAACGGGGCATTTGGTTGATGCAATTAAAGGTGGTGAATATGATGTTATTATTTGCAATTACGCTAATTGCGATATGGTAGGTCATACAGGCGTTATGGAGGCGGCTATTGTTGCTGTAGAAACAATAGATTCTTCTTTGCAACAGCTTGTTGAGGCATTAAAAGAAGTTGATGGCCAGATGTTGGTAACTGCTGATCATGGCAATATTGAGCAAATGGTGGGTGAAGGAACGGGGCAGCCGCATACGGCTCACACAACTAACCTAGTGCCTTTAGTTCATGTTGGAGGTTCTACTCCATTAGCTGATGGCGGTTGTTTGTCTGACCTGGCTCCAACTATGTTAAAAATTATAGGTGTGGATCAGCCTGTTGAAATGACAGGCCGCTCTTTAGTTTAACGGAGAAAAGAAAGGCTTAAGGGTAGGTGTATTAAACCTTAAGCCTTTTTTATGATATGAAATTTAAGTCTTTTTTATTTGTTGTGTTTGCTATTGCTGTTTTATTTTGTGGGCAATCAATAGCAGGTGATGTTGAAAGGAAAGCTAAAGAACTTTCAGGTCTCAAATCCAAGATTAATAAAACTACTCAAGCGGTCAAGCAGCTAAAATCAGATAAAAAATCTTTACAAGCCGAATTGAAAAGGCTGGAAAGGCGTTATGGGAAAAGTGTTAGTCAGTTAGCTGATTTAAAACAGCAGATTAAGGGATTAAACAAAACGCTAGAAAGCAATAAACAACAGCGAAAAGCAAAGCAGCAAGAAATTGATTCCCAAAAGCGTAGTTTAGAAAGCCAGGTAAAAGCAGCTCACGGAATGGGTAAGCATGAAAAGCTTAAATTAATGTTGAACCAGCAAGATCCTGCATTGTCAGGACGGATGATGGTTTATTATGACCTCTTTAATAAAGCTAGGCTAAAGAAGATTGCTGAAATTGATAATGGTTTACGGCTTTTGCATGATTTGGAGCTTCAATATCAAAATGAGTCTGAGTTATTAGAGAAAAAACGAGTTGCACAAAAGCAACGGCAGCAAAAAATAGGTGAAACAAAATCTGGGCGTAAGGCTGTTTTAGTTAAGTTAGAAAAGCATTTTAAAACTAAAAAACAGCAATTAAAGCGTTTTAAGCAGAGTGAAAAGAAGTTGTCTGCTTTGATTGTAACGTTACAGCAAAGCAAGGATAGTTCTTTTGTAAGTTCTGGTGCGGTAGGGCCATTTTCAAAGTTAAAAGGAAAATTACCTTGGCCGGTTAAAGGACGAATAGTTAAAAAGTTTGGAGAGAGACGCTCTGAAAGTCGATGGGATGGTGTTTTAATTGATGCCAAGGAAGGGCAAGAAGTAAGAGCTGTCGCTAGAGGAAAGGTTGTTTATGCTGATTGGTTGCGAGGATATGGATTGTTGACTATTATTAAGCACGACAAAGGGTATATGACTTTATATGCTTTTAATCAGAGTTTGTATAAAGTAAAAGGTGACAGCGTTGAGGCAGGAACAGTAATTTCTACTGTTGGGCTTAGTGGTGGAAGAGCTAGCGCAGGTCTATATTTTGGTGTTAGAAAAAAAGGTAAGCCTACTAACCCTGTAAAATGGTGTAGAAAGATTCGTCATGGGAAAACTAGATAGAATGTTAGTTTATATTAAATCTATAAATTTAAGGATTGGAGTATTAAAAAGGTATGCTTAAAAAGAACAATAGTGTGATTTTATTTTTGGGTGTCGTATTAGGTGTGCTCTTGAGCATTGGTGGTACGGTGATTGCTGATCGTGAGCCAGTTAAGGTAGCCGCTCCAGTTAAAGCAAAGGCTGTGGACGTTGTTTCTTTGCCTTATGAAGAATTAAGGGCGTTTACAGAAGTTTTTGGGCGAATAAAAAGAGATTATGTAGAACCTGTTTCTGATAAGGAATTGCTGGAAGATGCTATTAAAGGCATGTTGTCAGGATTGGACCCCCACTCTGCGTATTTAGATATAGAGCAATATAAGGAGTTGAGAGAAGGCACCATGGGACAGTTTGGTGGCTTAGGTATTGAAGTTACTATGGAAAATGGCTTTGTTAAAGTTGTTTCTCCGATAGATGATACTCCTGCGCAACGTGCAGGAATGAAGGCTGGTGACTTGATTGTTCGTTTAAATGAGAAGCCTGTTAAAGGGATGGCGCTGTCTGATGCGGTTAAAATAATGCGAGGTGAGCCAGGGAGTGATATTTTATTAACTGTTATTAGAGAGGGTGCAGAAGCGCCTTTAAAAGTTAGTATTACTCGTGCAATTATTAAAGTAAAAAGTGTCAAACAAAGAATTATTGAGCCAGGTTATGGTTATTTAAGAATTGGTAGTTTTCAGTCGAGAACAGGGCAGGGTGTTATTAATGCTATTGCTGAGTTGAAGAAAGAGAATGAAGGTGATTTAAAAGGGTTGGTGCTAGATTTAAGGAATAACCCAGGTGGAGTTTTAAATGCAGCGGTAGAAGTTAGTGATGCATTTTTAGAGAAAGGCTTGATTGTTTATACTGAAGGTAGAATTAAAAATTCAGAAATGAGGTTTAATGCAGCTCCGGGTGATGAAATTAATGGTATTCCATTGGTTGTTTTGATAAATGCCGGTTCAGCTTCAGCATCAGAAATTGTTGCAGGTGCTTTGCAGGATCATAAAAGAGCTATCATCATGGGTGAAAAGTCTTTTGGTAAAGGTTCTGTTCAAACTATTTTGCCAACAGGCAGGAATGCGGCGGTTAAACTAACAACGGCACGTTACTACACACCTTTAGGTCGATCAATTCAAGCAGAGGGAATAGAGCCTGATGTTGAGTTAGCTCGGGTGAAGCTTGAGTCTTTAGAGGGGTTAAAGTTTAAACCTGTCAAAGAAGCTGATCTGTCTCATCATTTAGAGAATGGAAATGGTAAGGCTGAAGATAAGGATGGTGACACTAAAGCAAAAGAAGAGGAAGAAGCTTTAGATGTGCGCGATTATGCCTTACATGAAGCTTTAACTTTATTGAAAGGATTGAGTATTTTAAATAAATAAGATATTTAATATAAAATAAAAGCAACAAGGGTTCAGTTTTTCTGATGCCTTGTTGCTTTTTTTATGACTGATGGTTTTGTAGGTAGAGTAGAGGTCAAACAGGTAGTTCGACCTCGGGGGTGTATTTAGTTGGTTGATGCTTGGTATTTAACAGTAAAATCGTTCAGAGTAGAGATAACTGCAGGATACTCTTCCGTATCTTCCAATTCAAAAGCATTGACGCCAACTCGCTGTAAATAAAAAGCCTGGTCAGCCATATATTTACCCACCGCACGAATTTCACCTTCATAGCCATAGCGGCTTCTTAGTAACCTTGCGTGAGAAAATGCTCTGCCATCTGTAAAGGCGGGTAACTCAACAGCAATTAGGTTGATCTTGTTTAAGTCATCAGCAATATCGGCAACGTTATCGGCAGGTGCTATTCTTACGCCAATATTTCCAGAATGATTTGCTAGTGTGTTTTTTTCACTGCTCCAGCGTGATAAAGAAACGGTAATATCTCCGTTCCCTATTTCTTCATCATCAGCAATATGCTGCCAGCTATCTTCTATAATTTGTTTGTCTTTAATTATTTTCATGAGCCGGCCTTAGTAGATTGCTTCTTTAAATGGGTTAACGCCTATACGTTTTACAGTATCTAAAAACACTTCTTCATCAAGACGCTGTTTAATATAGACATCTAGGATGGTGCTGACGGCTTGAGTAACTTGATCTTTTGCAAGCGCAGGTCCAAGTCTTTCGCCAAGAGCGGCCTCATTTTCAGATGAGCCACCTAAAGTCAGTTGATACCATTCAACTCCTTTTTTATCGACACCTAATATACCAATATGGCCAACACTTTGATGGGCGCAACCGTTCATACAACCCGACATATTGATTTTTAAATCACCAATATCGTGTAGGTAGTCGATATTATCCAGTGCTTCATTGATTTCTTTGGCAATACCAATTGAACCAGCATTTGCTAGCGCACAAAAATCTAACCCTGGGCAACAAATCATATCAGTTGCTGTACCAATGTTTGGTGTGGCAAGCGATAAGGCATCAAGTTTTTGCCATAAATCAAATAGATCTGCTTGTTTGATATCAGCAAGAACCATGTTTTGTCTATGGGTGGTGCGAGCTTCTCCAAAACTAAATTGATCTGCTAAATCGGCAATTGCATCAAGTTGTTTGTCTGTAATATCACCAGGAGGTGAGTCAGGCGCTTTTAATGAAACGAAAGCAGCTCTGTAGCCGGGTGTCTTATGGTCAGCTGTATTGTATTTTATCCAAGTTGCAAAGGCTGCTGATTGATTTTTGTTGGCATCAAAAGAACTATCTTGGTGAGCATTTTCTTCATAAGTTGGTGGAGTGAAGTGTGCTTTTGTTTCTGCGTAGCGCTCGTCGCTTACTTCCATACCATCTTTGATTTGTTGCCATTCGGCTTCAACCCATTCGGCCATTTTATCAATGCCGCTTTCTTTAACAAGTATTTTGATACGTGCTTTGTACTTGTTATCACGACGACCATTAAGGTTGTATACACGGACAATGGCTTCAAGATATGAAAGTAAATGTTTCTTTTCTAGAAAAGGGCGTATTACTTTACCAATAACAGGTGTTCGGCCTAAACCTCCGCCTACTAGAACTCTAAATCCAGTTTCACCTGCATCGTTTTTAATCAGGTGTAAGCCAATATCATGTAGCTGAGTTGCTGCTCGGTCTTGCTCTGAGCCGCTAACTGCAATTTTAAATTTACGGGGTAGGTAAGCAAATTCAGGATGCAAAATTGTCCACTGGCGGATTATTTCACAATAGGCTCTTGGGTCTTCAATTTCATCAGTACAAACACCCGCTAAGTGATCGGTTGTAGTATTTCTTAAACAGTTCCCGCTAGTTTGAATGGCATGCATCTGTACGCTTGCTAAATCCGCAAGAATATCCGGTACATTCTTTAAGTCAGGCCAGTTGAATTGGATGTTTTGGCGAGTAGTAATATGAGCGTAGCTTTTGTCATACTTTCTAGATACGTGTGCAAGCATACGAAGTTGCTTGGATGAAAGTAAGCCGTATGGTCCAGCTACTCGTAGCATGGGGGCATGTGTTTGAATATATAGACCGTTCATTAGGCGCAGGGCGCGAAACTCATCTTCACCGATTTCGCCTTTTAAGTAGCGTTCGGTTTGTCCTCTATATTGGGTGACTCGCTCATCAATGAGGGTCTGGTCGTCGTCGTTATACTGATACATAAGGTGTTATTCACTTATTCCAAGAATGAAATTGAGACTCATAATCATATACTGAGAAGCATTAAATGACAAAGGTTATTGTATGGTGATAACATAAAGGGTTAATTTGTCTTGCTTTTATTTACGTATCCGTGAAGGGGGTTGTTTTGTTTCGATTGTTATTAGTCTTGGCTGGTTTGCTGTTATTGCCAGAATTAGCTTTAGCTGAGGTGTATGAAGAAGATTTTAAAAATTTAGGATTGACGGGTACTGAAAGGGGTATCTATTCAGTTTTAATTTTTATAATTGCTTATGGCTTTGTAATGGCGGAAGAATTTACGGGTATGCGTAAATCTAAGCCCGTTATTTTGGCTGCAGGTATTATCTGGGGGCATGCCGCTATTTTGGCTGCAGATAAAGGTGTTTCTGTAGAGCAGTTGCATGAGGCTTTTGAATATAACTTAGCAGAATTCGCGGCTTTAATGCTGTTCTTGCTGGTTGCAATGACTTATATCAATGCAATGGCAGAGCGAAATGTATTTGAAACATTACGTTCTTGGATGGTAAGAAAAAAATTCAGCTTTAAACAGTTATTTTGGGTGACAGGTATTATCACTTTCTTCCTATCTTCAGTTGCTGATAATTTAACTGCTGCACTGTTAGTGGGTGCTGTGGTTATGGCGGTGGGTAAAGGAAATGATAAATTTGTTGCGATTGGTCTAGTTAACTTGGTTGTTGCTGCTAATGCCGGTGGTGCTTTTAGTCCTTTTGGTGATATTACAACCTTAATGGTTTGGCAAGCAGGTTATGCAGAGTTCTTTGATTTCTTTGCTTTATTTATACCTTCTGTCGTTAACTATGTGATTCCAGCCTTCTTTATGTATATGGCTGTTCCTGATGAGAACCCTGTAGCCTCTGATGAAGCAGAAGTGTTTTTGAAGCCAGGTGCGATTCAAGTTTGTGTGTTGTTCTTGCTAACCATTGTTACTGCTGTTAGTTTTAAGCAATTTTTACATTTACCTCCTTTTATGGGGATGATGGTTGGTTTGTCGGTATTAATGATTTACGGTTTCAGTATCAACAAGTTGTACCATGATGAGTCATTTGATATTTTCAACAAAGTACGTGATGCTGAGTGGGATACATTATTCTTCTTCTTTGGTGTGGTATTTGCTGTAGGTGGTTTGGGGTATATCGGGTACTTAGAGTTACTTTCAGGTGCAATGTATGATGGTCTAGGTGATACAACAGCTAATATACTTGTTGGTTTTATTTCGGCGATTGTTGATAACATTCCAGTGATGTTTGCAGTATTGAATATGGATCTAGAGATGGATTTATATCAATGGCTATTGGCGACATTAACTGCTGGAACAGGCGGGTCAATGTTATCAGTTGGTTCTGCGGCAGGTGTTGCGTTGATGGGAACATCTAAGCATAAATATACATTTTTTAGTCATATGAAATGGACTCCAGTCATTGCACTGGGCTATTTTGCAAGTATCTTCACTCATTACCTAGTTAATGGTTAGTGGGTGGTAGTCATCAGTTATTGATTCGATTTATGAGTTGGTAACTGCTGGGCTAAAAGCACTTTTCTGGTTTGCATCATTGTAAACTGGGAAGGTGCTTTTTTTTGCCTAAGAGAAAGGGGCTGTGTTATAGAGTTTGAATAAATAAGGTTGTTTATTCAGAGTGTTTGATATGAAAGTTTTTTCCTGCCCATACGATAAGGAATAATACGGGGATGCCTGATATTGCTGTTATTAAGAAGAATTGAGAGTAGCCAACAGCTTCAACAACAGTTCCGGAGTATCCGCCTAATATCTTAGGTAATAATGTCATTAAAGAGCTGAAAATGGCATATTGCACGGCAGTAAACGATATATTCGTAAGGCTGGATAGAAAAGCAATAAAAGCGGCGCTTGCAAGGCCTGCTGATAAGTTATCGGCAGAAATAACGACAGTTAGCATCATCATGTTATAGCCTGTGTGAGCAAGAGCCATAAAAAGTAAGTTGGTTAAGGCTGATAATAGTGCTCCTACAAACAGGATGCGCATAACACCAAACTTCACAGTAAGTAGCCCTCCAAGAAAGCCACCCGTAATAGTCATGAGTAAGCCAAAGCTTTTAACTACGCTAGCAATTTCAGGTTTGCTAAAGCCAAGGTCTTGATAAAAAACATTGGATATTACCCCTAGAAGAATATCTGAAATACGGTAAAGGCCTATTAAAGCCAGTAATAGCCATGCAAGTGACCAGCCAAAACGTTGAAAAAAATCCTTAATAGGGTAGATATAGCTTTGTTCAAATGCTTGTTGTTGAACTGCCCCAGAATAGATAACAAGTTTAGCAATGATACCTGCCGCAGTTAGGGCAATGCTTAGACGGCATAGTTCGATAATGAATGCCGCCAGTTGAGTATTAGTAAATAAAGTAGATAAGAAGTTTGTGCTTATTTGGGCATAGTTGGAGCTGTAATAAAAGCAGCTAATAAAGCCACTAACAGAGAGAATGAAAAGCAGTACAAACCCTAGGTGATTACTTTGTTTGTCAATTGCGGTGCGCTTTGTCTCTGAGGGTTCGGAAATAATTAATGTGGTAATAAGTCCTGTAAGCATAACGCAGGTCATACTCAGGTATGCCCATTGCCAGGCTTGATAATTATAGTTATCCATTGTTGAGCCAAAATAATTGGCTAAAAATAAAGCGCCGGCACCAGCAAGCAGCATTCCAATTCGATAGCCAGCGATATAGCTAGAAGACATAAGTGCTTGTAAGTCGCTATCTGCGGATTCAATACGATAAGCATCTATAACAATATCTTGAGTTGCAGATGAAAACCCTAAAAAAACAGCAGCCCAAGCCATGGTGTTAAGAGTGTCGACAGCGGGGTCAATAAATGCCATAGCAGTGATTGCCGAAATAATCATTAATTGAGAGGCTAGTAACCATGCACGCCTTCTACCCATTATTTTGGTTAAAAAAGGGATAGGTAGTTGATCTACTAAAGGTGCCCAGACAAACTTGAATGAGTAGCCCAAAGCTGCCCAGCTAAAATAAGTGACAGCGCTGCGGTCAATGCCAGCTTCTCTTAGCCATAAGCTGAGTGATGAGAAAATAAGCAGTATTGGGGTTCCTGCAGATATGCCTAAGAACAGCATTGTGAGTACTCTGGGGTGAGTAAATGCTCTTAAAGTATCTAGCCAGCTAGTTGTTGGGCTTGTTTTGTTCATGTTGAGGGAAATGTGTAATCGTAGTCGATAGAAAGAGGTGCGTGATCTGAAAAGCGTTGATCCTTATATATAGCAGTAGATAATACGCTGCCTTTTAAATTTGGGGATAGTATTTGATAGTCAATACGCCAGCCAACGTTATTAGCCCAGGCTTGGCCGCGATTTGACCACCAAGTATATTGGTGTTCTTCTTGATCTATTTCGCGAAAAGCATCTACAAAGCTCATTTCATCAAATAATGTGTCTAGCCAGGCGCGTTCTTCGGGTAAAAAGCCGGAATTCTTTTTATTGCCTTTCCAGTTGCGTATATCTTCATTTTTATGGGCAATATTCCAGTCACCGCAAATAATATAATCTCGTCCTGATTCTTTCATTTCGATTAGCTTCTTAAGCATGTGATCCATGCAGCGATATTTAACTTGTTGCCGCTCTTCTTTTGCAGATCCGGATGGCATATATAAAGATATAACACTTAAATTACCAAATTTTGCTTCAATGTATCTGCCTTCGCAGTCAAATTCGTCATCACCCATACCGATAATGATTTCATCAGGTTTGTGTCGGCAATATAAGGCGACGCCGCTATAACCTTTTTTTTCTGCATCATGGTATGCAGTGTGATACCCTTGAGGCCAGAAAGCTTCAGCTTTAAGTTGATCTGTTTGGGCTTTGGTTTCTTGGATGCAAATAACATCAGCATTTTGTTGATCTAACCAAGGGAAAAAACCTTTACGTTCAGCTGCTCTGATGCCGTTTGCATTGAGTGAAATAATACGCATATAAAATTGGATGTTGCAGAATTGTCTAGTAAATCGTATTATACTCAGTTCTCTAATATGTATGTAGCCCATTTTAAGGGCGATTGGAATCAAAATGAAACCAGAAATTCATCCTGAATATAAGCAAATTACTGTAACTTGTGGTTGTGGTAATAAATTTGAAACTGGCTCAGTATTAACTGACGATCTACACGTGGAAGTTTGTTCTTCGTGTCATCCTTTTTATACTGGCAAACAAAGAGTTGTAGATACAGCTGGACGTGTTGACAAGTTCCGTAAGAGATTTGGCAAATAATCTATTTTGTCTTTTTTCTGTAGTAGGGTTAGGCTTTGTAATAAAGGGAGCTAGTGTATGACTAAAGATACGGCAACAATAAGAAATAACGCAACGGGCAAAGAATCAGAATTTTCATTGCAGCATGGCACTGTTGGTACGCCAGCTATTGATATAGGTTCTTTGAATAAAGAGTTGGGGGTATTTACTTTTGACCATGGATTTATGTCTACAGCAAGTTGTAAGAGTGCTATTACCTATATAGATGGGGAAAATGGTGTCTTGCTATATCGTGGTTATCCTATTGAACAATTAGCAAAAAATAGCACCTTTGTTGAAGTTGCTTATTTGTTAATGAATGGTGAGTTGCCTAAAGCTCCTGAGCTTGCTTCTTTTAAGAGTGAGATCAGACAGCATTCGATGATTCATGAGGCTTTAAGGGTTTTCTTTAATGGTTTCCATTATGATGCCCACCCAATGTCTATGATGGTAGGTGTTATGGGGTCTTTATCTGCTTTCTATCATGGTGAGCTAGATATGAATGATCCTGAGCACAGGCGAAACTCTGCTATGCGAATGCTAGCAAAAGTGACGACTATCGCGGCGGCGAGTTACAGGCACTCTGTTGGTTGGCCTTTTATTTATCCTAGGCTTGATCTTGGGTATTGTGAAAACTTTTTAAATATGATGTTTTCATTGCCAGGACAGAACTATATTGATCAAAGTAATTATATTGATCCTGTGGCTGTTAAAGCATTAAATTTATTGTTCATTTTGCATGCTGATCATGAGCAAAATGCGAGTACATCGACTGTAAGACTTGCTAGTAGTACTGGTGCAAATCCGTATGCTTGTGTGGCTGCTGGTATTTCTGCGCTTTGGGGGCCTGCTCATGGTGGGGCTAATGAAGCGGTACTGAGTATGCTGGCAGAAATTGGAACAGTTGATAGAATCCCAGAGTATATTGCTAAAGCAAAAGATAAGAATGACCCTTTTAGATTGATGGGGTTTGGGCATAGAGTTTATAAAAACTTCGACCCAAGAGCGACTATTACACGTGATACCTGTTATGAGGTATTGGAAAAATTTCCAAGTGAAGATCCTTTATTTGAATTGGCCTTAGCGTTGGAAGAAGTTGCATTGAAAGATGAGTATTTCATCGAGAAAAAACTTTATCCTAATGTTGATTTTTACTCAGGCATTATCTATAAGGCGTTGAAAATTCCAGAAGATATGTTTACTGTGATGTTTGTTATTGCAAGAACAGCTGGTTGGGTATCTCATTGGATGGAAATGATGTCAGAGCCAGGACAAAGAATTGGTCGTCCACGTCAGATATACACGGGCTATGGTGCGCGTGATTATACTGAGGCTGATAAACGATAAGTTCTGGTTTTAAACACAGATTGGATTTATAAAAAGGCTCGCTTTTGCGGGTCTTTTTTGTTTTTGCTGTAGTGTAATGTATTGATCAATTAAAGTTAGAAAGTTGAGTGTTGTAAAGAAGAGCTTGTGGTTTGGGTCTTAAAACAAGCTATCATCTTCAAGTTCTTCAGTGCTTTCAGTAAACTCCTCTTCAATAGGGGCGTATTTCTTAGGTATATGGGTGGTTCTAAAAAACTCCCAAATCCCTGCGTTTTCAGGTTGAGCTAGTAAGCCAGATTTTGGGTCTATAAAAGCTTTTGTAATACCGTTCGGAGGAAGTAGTTCTTGTTCTAGTTTATTTTTGAGTGCCACCTTCATAAAGTCAATCCAAATAGGGAGTGCAGCTTTTCCTCCTGTTTCATAGCGACCAAGTGATACTGATGTATCAAACCCTAACCATGCCGAGGCGGCTATCCCTGAACTAAAGCCATTAAACCAAGCATCCTTTTGATCGTTAGTTGTTCCTGTTTTACCGGCTAAGTCTTGTCTTTCAAGAACTTTTGCAGCAGTTGCTGTTCCTCTTTGTACAACATCACGTAACAAAGAGTTCATTAGGAAGTTGACTTGAGCTGATAATACTCTGGGGGCGTAGGTGTTTGAGTCTGTGTGTGATTCATCACATAAAGGGCAGGCAATAGCAGGTTTTTCTTGAAAAATAGTATTGCCGTCGTGGTCTTCTATGCGGTCGATAAAATAGGGTTTGATTAAAAAACCGCCATTAGCAAAAACAGAATATACAGTTGCCATTTGTAGGGGGGTCGCATGGCCGCTACCAAGGGCTAAAGATAGGCTGTTGGGTAGTTGTTCTGTTGAAAACCCAAAACGATGGGCCGTATCAATTACTTTTGGAATCCCTAGGTCTCTAAGGAGTCTTATAGATATAAGGTTTCTTGATTTACGTAAGCCTGTTCTTAATGGGGTCATACCAAAGAATTTCTTGCTATAGTTTTCTGGTCGCCATTCACTTTCTTTGTTCGTGTCTGCAACAACGACTGGAGCATCGTTAATAACGCTTGCAGCCGTGTAGCCATTTTCTAAGGCTGTGGTGTAAATAATAGGTTTGAAGCCTGACCCTGGTTGGCGCTTAGATTGGGTGGCTCTGTTGTATTTATTGTGAAAAAAATCAAAGCCTCCTGATAATGCCAATATAGCACCGTTATGAGAGTTTAAAGCAACAAAAGCCGCTTCTGCATTAGGTATTTGCGTTAATGCCCAGCTATTGTCTTCAAGTTGCCTAACTAAAATGAGGTCATTAACCTGCAGTAGCTCATTAGCTGATTTTAGACTTGGGCCTAAGTGGTTTTGGGTTTTAAATTCTCTAGCCCATTTAATATTTTCAAAGGGCAGATCAATAATTTCACCACCTTTAAGTTTTGCGCTAGCAATTTCGTTGCTTACTGATACGACTTGGGCAGAGTGGATATCAGCCGTTTTTGTGAAGTCGGAGTCTTCAAATTTAGCTTTGTTTTGATGAGGTAAGGATCTGTAGCCGTGTCTTTGGTCATAACTGTAAAGTGCTGCGTGAGTGGCTTTGCTGGCAGTTGCTTGCAGAGAGCTGTCAATTGTCGTATAAACCTTTAGTCCTAGGGTAAAAGCTTTGTCGCCATATTGCTCAACCATTTCTTTGCGAACCATTTCAGCAATGTAGGGTGCTGGAGATTTTAGTTGATTTGCATGAAAAGAGGCAGAAATAGGTTGCTTAATAGCATCGTTAAACTCCGCTAAGCTTATATGGTTTAGTTCATGCATGCGACGTAAAACATAATCTCTACGTTGATGTGCTCTTTTTGGGTTAGATATGGGGTTAAATGCAGAGGGGGCTTTGGGGAGTCCTGCAATCATTGCAAGTTGAGAAAGAGTAAGTTCAGATAGATCTTTTCCGTAATAAGTTGAGGCTGCAGCGGCAACACCATATGAGCGATGGCCTAAATAAATTTTATTCAAATAAAGTTCAAGAATTTTATCCTTTGAGTAGGCTTGTTCTATTCGAAGGGCTAATATTATTTCTTTAATTTTTCTTTTATAGGTTTTTTCTCTACTAAGCAAAAAATTCCTTGTGACTTGCATGGTGATAGTGCTTCCACCTTGCTTCTTTTTGCCTGTTAATAATAATTGAGTTGCTGCTCGTATAAGTCCTTTTATATCAACGCCGGGATGAGAATAAAACCCACCATCTTCAGCAGAGATAAAAGCATTTATAAGTTGTTGAGGTGTTTTTGTTATGTCTATAGGAGTTCTTTTCTTTTCACCAAATTGAGCAAGTAAAAGGCCGTCATTACTGTAAATAGATAAAGGTACTTGATATTCAACGTTGTTAAGGAAATCAATATCAGGTAGTTCTGCCTGAAGCTTGTCGTAAATAATATAGCCAGTAATTAGAATGCAGATTAGAAGGCTAAAGCTTAAAATCAAAAATCCTTTGAAAACTTTTTTTAGAGCCATCCTGTTTGCTACCTCAAAAAACCCAGTTTATGGATATGTATAAAATTAAAATTGGAACTGACTTAACATTATATAGGGAAAAAGTTCTGATCCTGTGGGAAAATGAAAAAAAAACAGCTTTAATGTGAAAAAATAAAAAAAGGCTACTATACTTTAGTCATAAATTAGTTTTGATTACTTTTTTTGTGCGCAACATGGTGCGAACTAGGTAATTAAAAAGTTAAGGTTTTACCTGATTAATTAAGGGTTAGTGCATGAGCTGGTTTAATAGAGGGCAATCTACTGTTCTTGGTATAGATATAAGTACAGCAGCAATAAAATTGCTAGAGTTAAGTAAAACTGGGAATAGGTATAAAGTAGAAAATTATGCTGTTTCTCCTTTACCCCAAGATGCTGTTGTTGATAAAAACATTGCGAATGTAGATGTGATTGCAAACTCTATTCAAGCAGCAATTAAGCAGTCAGGAACAAAAACCAAAGATGTTTGTGTGGCAGTGGCAGGCTCATCGGTAATGACTAAAATAATTTCAATGCCGGCTTCATTAACTGAAGATGAAATGGAAGAGCAGATATTGGTTGAGGCTGATCAGTACGTTCCTTATTCTTTAGATGAAGTTAATTTGGACTTTGAAGTGCAAGGTGTCTCGGATAAAAGCCCTGAAATGGTTGATGTTTTATTGGCTGCATCTCGACAAGAAAATGTATCTGATAGAGTTGAGGTACTAGAAAAAGCAGGGCTAAGAGCAAAAATAGTAGATGTAGAGGCTTTTGCAATGGAAAATGCTTTTGCTTTATTGGCAGATCAGTTGCCTGAAGCAGAGAGTAATCAAACAATTGCTATTGCAGATATTGGCGCGACTATGTCGACATTAAATGTATTACATGATTATCGTACAGTGTATACCAGGGAGCAGGGCTTTGGTGGAAAGCAGTTAACTGAAGAAATTCAGCGTAGATATGGTCTGTCTTATGAAGAAGCCGGTTTAGCAAAAAAACATGGGGGGTTACCTGATAACTATGTTGCAGATGTGCTTGATCCCTTTAAGCAAGCAATGGTTCAGCAAATTGCTAGATCATTACAGTTTTTTGTTTCTTCAAGTGCTAATAGAAGTATAGATAGTATTGTGCTTGCTGGGGGCTGTGCATCAATTTCTGGGATGGAAAAAATAGTAGAGCAAAGTTTAGGGATTCCTGCCTACGTTGCTAACCCTTTTATTAATATGGCTTTGTCAAGTAAAGTAAAACCCCAGAGTTTAAGTAATGATGCACCAGCAATGATGATCGCTTGTGGATTAGCATTAAGGAGTTTTGATTAATGGCAACAATTAATTTATTACCATGGCGAGAAGAGCTAAGAAAGCAGCAGCAGCAGGACTTTGTTGTGTCAATTGTAGTTGCTGTTGTCGTCACATGTTTACTTTTTTTGTTGGTTTATATGCAAATTGAAGGGATGAAGGAGCATCAGCAAAGCAGAAACCAATTGATAAAAACCCACATTACGGCAGTTGATAGAAAAATTAGAGAAATTAAGGATATTGAATCTAAAAAAAATAAATTATTAACTAAAATTGAAGTGATTCAAACGCTACAGGAAAGTAGACCGGAAATAGTTCATCTATTTGATGAGTTGGCAAAAAGGACACCTGACGGTGTTTTTCTTACTAAGTTTAAACAGTCTGGGAAGAATTTAGTGTTAAATGGAAAAGCTCAGTCAAATGCGCGGGTATCTGCTTATATGAGAACTATTGATGCCTCTGAGTGGCTGGAAAAGCCAGTGTTGCAAGTTATAAAGGGTAAAGGACAGTCTGCAACAGGGCTAAATGATTTTACCATGTTGGCTAAGCAAGGAAAAAAAGTCCAAGAAGATAAAGGGGATAAAAAATAATGAATTTATCTGAGGTTAATTGGGATCCTAACGCGGCAGGGACATGGCCATTAGCTATTAAAATTGCCACTCTTCTTTTGATTTCAATTATAGTCGCTGGTGCTGGTTTTTATTACATTACTCTTGATCAATTAGCAGAGTTAGAACAGTACGAAGCAGAGGAGGTCTCCTTAAAAGCTACATTTGAAAGGAAGCAGAAAAAAGCGGTTAATTTACCTGATTATAGAGAACAGCTTAAGCAAATTGAAGCATCTCTTGGGGAAATGATTAAACAGATGCCGACAAAGGCAGAAGTTGCCAATTTATTAATAGATATATCTCAGACAGGCCTAGCAAGTGGATTAGAGTTTAGATTGTTTAAACCTGCTTCAGCTATTAGAAAAGATTTTTATTCCGAATTACCTATTAAAATTAATGTGGTGGGTAGATATGAGGAAATAGGACTTTTTGTTAGTGGATTAGCATCATTACCTAGAATTGTAACTGTTCATGATGTTGCTATATCTCCGAAAGGTTCGATAATGGTTATGGATGCCACAATAAAAACATATAACGAAGAATCGGGTGCTGTTAAGAAGAAGAAAAAAGGGCGGCGGAGATAATAATGATTTTAGAAGATAGTTTTATCCAAATTGTAAAGCCTATTGTTTTAATTAGTCTTTGTAGCTTAAGTTTACTGGGTTGTGTTAATGAAGATGTAAGTGATTTGGATCAATATATACAGAATGTAAAGGCAAGGCCAAAAGGAGCTATTCCACTTTTGCCAGAAATAAAAGTGGTTGAACCCTATTTGTTTGATCCAGATGGATTACGAAACCCTTTTCAGGCAGTAAAAAAGATTGAAGAGGAGATGGAAGCAGGAGTGTCATCTGCTTTTGGGATAAGGCCAAATGTTACACGTAGAAAGGAAGAACTAGAAGCCTATTCTCTTGATACACTGAGGATGGTTGGGACGGTACAGCTAGAAAATAGTAAGTGGGCTTTGATTAAGGCTAATGATGGGACTATTCACCGTATCAAAAAAGGGAATTATATGGGGCAGAATTATGGTGAAATCATTCAGATTTTAGATAATAGAATAGAGTTAATGGAGATTGTTCCTGATAAACCAGGTTCATGGCGTGAGCAACAGGCTTCATTGGCACTGACTGAGTAATTAAGGGTTTATAGAATGAGTATGCAAAATAATAAATTTAGTCTATTACATAAAAAGCTGAAAAGTGCTTTATTATTTCTAGGTGTCTGGCTTTTTATAATGCCTGTCACCTTAGTTTGGGCTAGCGGTGCTGCAATCACTGAAATTAACTTTTCTTCTTTAACAGGTGATAAAGTCCAGATTCAATTGGGGTTAGATGGGCCTGTAGATACCCCCAAGATTTTTCAAACAGATAATCCAGCGCGAATTGCTTTGGACTTTGCTGGAGTGACAAGTTCTTTATCTAAAAAAATGTTCTCAGTTAATCAGGGAGCAGCGAATACTGTTTATGTTGTTGAGGCAGCGGGGCGAACACGAGTTGTTGTTAATTTGTCTGAAACTGTGCCGTATGAGGCTAATGTCGTCGGAAATAATGTTTATATTGTATTGAAACCTATTGGCCTTGTTGGGACGGTAAAAAACCCAGAACAGAGAGGGAAGGTGGATGAGCGTATTTCAAGTTTTCTTCCAGAGCAAACAATAAAAAATATAGATTTTCGTAGAGGCCCTAAAGGGGAAGGGCGCTTGTTATTAGAGCTTTCTGCTCCAAATACTGTGGTTGATGTAAAAGAAAAGGGGGGAAAGATTGTTCTAAACTTTCTTAATACCAAGCTTTTAAACAATTTAGAAAAAAGCTTTGATGTTTCTGACTTTGCGACACCTGTTCGTAAAATTGATGCAAAATCACGAGGGGCAGGTGTAAAAATTGTTGTTACGCCTGTGGATGGAAATTATGATTATTCTTCGTATCAGTCTGATGGATTGTTGGTTATTGATTTTGCTCCTTTAACAGCGATAGAGAAAGAAGAGTTGTTGAGGAAAAAATTTCCTTATGTTGGCAAGAAGTTAACTTTAAACTTTCAAGATATCGAGGTGCGGTCTGTGTTGCAAATTCTTGCAGACTTTACTGATTTGAATATTATCGCAGCAGATTCGGTTGGGGGGAATGTAACATTACGTTTAAATGATGTTCCTTGGGATCAGGCGCTGGATTTAATTTTAAAATCTAAGGGCTTGGCAAAAAGACAAACAGGAAATGTTGTTCTGGTTGCACCAACAGCAGAAATTATTAAAATTGAAGAAGATGAGTTGGCTGCCAAAGAAGTGGAGCAGTTACTGGAACCGCTAAGAACTGAATATATTCAGATAAATTATGCGAGGGCTGAAGATATTCAAGCGTTATTGGTTGGGTCAAATGTAGTTAAGTCTTCGAGTGAGAGTTCTGGATCAACAGGGAGTAATATCTTTGGTGGTTCAAATTCAACATCTAATAGGTCTAATTCCTCGGAATCAATGGAAACCAGAGGTGTTTTGTCAGAAAGAGGAACATCTACCGTTGATGCTAGAACAAATACGATAATTGTTAAAGATACTTCAAAGCAACTAGAAGAAGTAAGGGAGATGATTAGAATTCTTGATGTCCCTGTAAGGCAAGTGATGATTGAGGCAAGAGTTGTGATAGCTGATAATAATTTTGCACAGGAGATTGGTGTTAAATTTGGGGTGGCAAAAGCTGGTACTTTGAATAATGGTGCAAATTTTGGTATTGGTGGTGAGGGGACGGAGGGAGATATACTTGGAAATACGACTGTAAACAGTACGTTAGTTGACTTGGGAGCCAATGCAATAAATGCTCACCCTGTAGGCGCTTTAGGAATGACCTTGGCACGGGCCGCTGATTATGTTTTAAACTTAGAGTTATCAGCATTAGAAAATGAAAATAGAGGTGAAGTATTGGCAAACCCTCGTGTAATGACCTCTGATAGGGAGTTGGCTTTTATTAAGCAAGGGGTGCAAATTCCTTTTACAACGGTGAGTCAGGATGGAACGCAAACTCAATTGATTGATGCAGTATTAGAATTAAACGTAACACCACAAATTACTCCGGATGGCGATGTGATAATGGATCTTTTAATTAAAAAAGATGCAGCAAATGCCGCGGGTGGTATAGATAAAAGAGAAGTTGAAACAATGGTTAGGGTAAGGGATGGGGAGACCATTGTTTTAGGTGGTGTGTATGAAGGAGACTCAGCACAGGAAGAGTTCAAGATTCCTTTTTTTGGTGACTTGCCATATGTTGGAAGGCTATTTAAAAAGAATACACAAAGTGATAAAAAAAGAGAATTATTGGTCTTTGTTACGCCTAAAATAATAAAAGATAGCTTGTCTGTAAGATAACAAGCTGTAAAAATAACCAAAAAGGGGGCATAATGCCCCCTTTTTTATTAGAAAACCTGCCCGGTAATATAAAATGCAAACAGAAAATATTTATTTAATTGGCCTTATGGGGGCAGGTAAAACAACTATCGGAAGACAGTTGGCAAAAGCTTTACAGTTACCGTTTTATGACAGTGATAAAGCCATAGAAGAGCAAACGGGTGTTGATATCTCAACGATCTTTGAATATGAAGGTGAAAAAGGGTTTAGAGATAGAGAGCAGAGCATGATTCAAGAATTAACACAGCTTGATGGTATTGTTTTGGCGACTGGTGGTGGTGCGATATTAAGGGAAGAAAATAGAAAAGAGCTAAAGGAAAATGGTTTTGTGGTTTATTTACAGTGTTCAGTCGATAAAATATTACAAAGAACCAAAAGAGATAATCAGCGTCCTTTATTAAATACAGATAGCCCTAGAGAAAGAATTGAAACCTTGTTTAAGGAAAGAGAAGAGTTTTATTTAAAATCAGCAGATTTTAAAATAGAAACAAGCTCTATGCAAAGTAAAGCGGTGGTACAGAATATTCTAGATGCGTATGAAAATTCACTTTGATAATATGAAAGAGTTAACAGTTGAGTTAAAAGATAAAAGCTACCCAATATATATTGGATCAGGATTATTAAAACAAAAAGAGATTTTACTTAAGCATATAAAGTCCAAGCAAGTCGTTATTGTTACCAATACCACTATTGCTCCTTTGTACTTGAATGATGTGTTAAACAGTTTGTCTGGGTTGCAGGTTGAAGTTGTGGAGCTTCCTGATGGTGAGCAATATAAAAATATTGAACATATTGAAAAAATATTTGATTGTTTATTAGAGAAAAAATTTAGCCGCAATGCTACATTAATAGCTTTAGGTGGCGGTGTTGTTGGTGATATGGGGGGGTTCGCTGCTGCCTGTTATCAGCGTGGAATTCCTTTTATACAAATCCCAACGACAGTGTTGGCGCAGGTTGATTCATCTGTGGGTGGTAAAACGGGTGTTAATCACCCCTTAGGAAAGAATATGATTGGCGCTTTTTATCAGCCCCAATGTGTAATTGCTGATATGGATGTGTTATCAACTCTTGATGATAAGCAGTTGGTCGCTGGGATTGCAGAAGTTATTAAATATGGTCTAATTCGTGATTTAGCATTTTTTGAGTGGCTAGAAGATAATATGACTCTGTTGTTACAAAGAGATAAGCAAGCGTTAGCGTATATTATTGAGCGGTCATGTATAAATAAGGCTGAGATTGTAGCTGAAGATGAGTTTGAAACAGGTATTCGTGCAATATTAAATTTAGGACATACTTTTGGCCATGCTATAGAAACAGGGATGGGCTATGGGCAATATCTTCATGGTGAGGCTGTAGCAATAGGAATGGGTTATGCGGCTGATCTTTCACAGCGAATGGGCTGGCTTACAGGGGAGGATGTTGAAAGAATAGTTGCATTATTAAAGTCTGCTGGTCTACCAGTAGAGCCGCCAGCTGATATGACTGTAGAACAGTTTGTAGATTTAATGGCGGTAGATAAAAAAAATCTTGATGGAAATATAAGGCTGATATTACTCAAATCAATTGGAAAAGCCACATTGCCTATAAGTGTTGAGAAAACTTCACTTGAACAAACTTTGATTAATTATGCAGGATAAGGATCCTTTTGCTTTTCAGTTTGAGCGAAAGCCTGTTAAACCAAAGCGATCTTCGGTGGCATCGTTAATTACCTTGGAGCGGTTTCAAAAATTAGACCTGTTAATTCATTTAATATCTAACCTTAGCCAGTCTCTTGTTATTAGTGGGCCTAAGGGTATCGGTAAAACTACTCTGCTTAGTGAGTTAGTCGTACAAAAACAGGATGTTTGGCCAATTTGTATGCTTCAAGCTTCAGGAAGTTTAAGCTTTGAAAGCATTCAAAATCAAATATTAAGGTATTTAACTCAACAATACCCTGCGTATAAAAACCAAGAATTGACTGCTGTTATTTCATCAATAGAGAAACAGAACCAAAAAATAGTTGTTCTTATTGATGATGCTGGACAATTAGTACCCGGGCTAGTCTCTAGCTTGATTCAGTATGCAGCTACTAGTGAATGCTTACGGTTCGTGTTTGCTTTAACTCCTGATGAATTACATTTAAAAAGTAGTTCGGATAGTGTAATAGATGATTGTCATTTTATTGAAATTCCACCTTTAACAGAAAAACAATGTGGGATTTTTTTACAGAATTTATCGGGTAAGTCTGAAGCAGTTATTTCATTTAGTGCTGTTAATGAGCGACTAATTGAGCGGGTGTATCAAAAAACTCATGGTATTCCAGGGGAGATAGTTTCTGAATTGCCTAAAATGTCTCATTACAAGGCTTCTGGAAGTTATGGGCGTTTAGTAGGAATTGTTTTTTTAGCAATTATGATTGTTGCTATTGCTCTAAAGCTTTTTGATTTAGGCGAGCCTAGTCAAAAAGAACCTGCGCAAATAGTAACGCCAGTATTGCTAGTGAAAAAAGCAGAAAAAATTGAAATTACGCCTCCTGTTATAAATGTTGTTGAGCCTGAAGGTATTATTGAAGAGAGTATCGAGTTAACAAAGCCTGAAGTGGTAAATGAATTAACATCTACTATAGAGACTCCTAAGCAAAGTGAAAATGCTGTGGAAATTGAGTTGATAGAGAAAAAAGTAGATATTAAAATCGATACTGAAAAAGAAAAAGAAAAAGAAAAAGAAAAAGAAAAAGAAAAAGAAAAAGAAAAAGAAAAAGAAAAAGAAAAAGAAAAAGAAAAAGAAAAAGAAAAAGAAAAAGAAAAAATAGTACTGAATGAAGTTAAATCGGCTGTAAAAAAAGAACTAATAACTGAATTATTGGTCGAACCCACGCTGGGAAGTAAAACAGATGATAGTGAATGGGTTTTAAATCAAGCTGCAAAAAAATATACCATACAACTTATGGTTCTTTCTTCTCGTAAGTCAGTCGATGGGTTTATAAGAAATAATCAAAGCTTAAAAAAACAGCTTAAGTTTTTTCAGCAAAATAAGCAGAACCAAAAATATGTATTAATTTATGGTTCTTTTAAAAATACTGTGAGTGCTGCTAAGGAAATGAACTCTTTACCCGTTAAATATAAGAAATCGTGGATAAGAAAGTTTAGTGGCTTACAGAAAGGAATTAAAAAATAACGAATATGACAGCTTTAAAAAATGATATTTTTATTAAAACGCTATTAAAACAGCCGGTTGATAGAACACCAGTATGGATGATGAGGCAGGCAGGGCGGTATTTGCCAGAATACAGAGAAATAAGAGCAAAAGCGGGTAGCTTTTTAGATTTATGTACAAATCCTGAGTTAGCGTGTGAAGTAACTTTACAGCCTTTAGAGCGCTTTGATTTTGATGCGGCAATATTATTCTCTGATATTTTAACTATTCCAGATGCAATGGGTTTAGGTTTATATTTTTCTGAGGGGGAAGGTCCAAAGTTTAAAAACCCAGTAAGAACTGCAGCAGATATAAATAAATTACCAATTCCTGATCCAACGGTAGAATTAAAATATGTTGTAGATGCTGTTAGCTTGATTAGAAAAAATTTACAGGGCCGAGTTCCTTTAATTGGTTTTTCTGGAAGCCCGTGGACATTAGCTACTTATATGGTTGAGGGAAGTAGTAGCAAAAGTTTTCAAAAAGTGAAAGGTTTGATGTATGAGCAACCAAAGCTGATGCATCAAATGTTAGAAAAGCTAGCTCAATCAGTTGCATCATATTTAAATGCGCAAATCGAAGCAGGGGCTCAAGCTGTAATGGTATTTGATACCTGGGGTGGCATGTTATCAACTGAAGATTATAATGAGTTTTCCTTGAGCTATGCAAAACAAGTTAGAGCATTGCTTAAAACTAACGTTGATGGTCAAGAAGTTCCTACATTGTTTTTTACTAAAGGCGGTGGCTTATGGTTAGAAGATATGGCTGATGCTGGTTATAGTGCTTTAGGTTTAGATTGGCAAACAGATATTGCAAAAGCACGTGCTAGAGTAGGAAATAAAGTTGCATTACAAGGAAATATGGATCCAATTGCTTTGTATGCAGACCCCGAGCAAATAAAGAAAAAAGTACAAACCATTTTAAGTAAATACGGTAATGGTTCTGGGCATGTGTTTAATCTGGGGCATGGAATCTTGCCAGATGTAAATCCAGAGCATGTAAAAGCAATGGTTGATGCAGTGCATGAGTTTAGTCCTCAATACCATATTTAAGTAATAAAAACCTTTGGCCTGTTAATTCGGCTCAAAGGTTTTCCCTAATTGCTAAGTCTTGTTGTAAAATTAAATTATTTTTTTGATGATGAGCAATAGATAATGATTATGAAGCGAGTAGGCTTAGTGATAGGCATTACTCTCCCTCTTTATATTTTAATGTTTGTAAATTTTGGAGAAAATATACAAACAAGTAGAATGGCAGCCTGTGCCATTATGATGTCAGTTTTTTGGGTGACGGAAGCAATTCCATTAGCAGCAACAGCTCTGTTACCACTTGTCTTTTTTCCTGTTCTAGGAATAGCCTCTAGTAAATCAGTAGCAAGTCAATATATGAACTCAACGGTTTTTTTATTAATCGGAGGGTTTATGATCGCATTGGCAATGCAACGTTGGAATTTACATAAAAGAATTGCCCTTAATATATTGGTTCTTTTTGGTGGGAATTCATTGCAACTTGTTTTCGGGTTTATGGTTGCTTCCGCAGGATTGTCAATGTGGATATCAAATACAGCAACAACATTAATGATGTTACCTATTGCGTTGGCTATTATTTCTCGTCTTGAGGGTTTTTTAACTAAAGATCAATCGCATCAGTTCGCATTGGGGTTGTTGTTGACAATTGCTTATTCAGCTTCAATTGGGGGGATGATGTCATTAGTTGGTACGGCACCTAATTTGGTATTTACCCAATTTTATCAATTGCAAAGTGGTGTCTCTATTGGTTTTTTACAGTGGATGCTGATAGCCGTTCCAGTTGGTTTGATTATGTTGATAATTCTATATGTGATTATTACAGTGTTGTTTTTAAGGGAAATACCTCATACCAAAGCTTTAAAAGAGTTAGTGATTGAAGAAAAAGTGCTTTTGGGAAAAGTTTCTAATGCAGAAAAAGCTGTGTTAATTGTTTTTATGGCAACAGCGTTATTATGGATAACACGGAAAAGTATTGAGATAGGTGATCTGGTGTTCAGTGGATGGGGGGCTTTAATGCCCTTTGGAAAAATGATTGATGATGGCAGTGTTGCGATTACAATGGCAGCTATCTTGTTTTTTATTCCAGTGAAAGATCAATTTAATAACTATGTAACATTATTGGATAAAAAGGTTTTTTCAGAGTTGCCGTGGTCAATCGTGCTATTGTTTGGCGGAGGCTTTGCTTTGGCTTATGGTTTTTCAGAAAGTGGGCTGTCTGAATATTTGGCAGCTCAGTTACAAGGTTTAAAAAACTATTCATTACCTTTGATAATATTAATTGTTTCAGCGGGAATGAATTTATTAACAGAATTGACCTCAAATACGGCGACAACTCAATTGGTGATGCCCATTTTGTTATCCACAGCCAAGGTATTGGATGTGGAGGCAGTTTGGTTGATGTTGCCAGCAGTCTTATCCGCATCATGTGCATTTATGTTCCCAGTTGCTACGCCACCAAATGCTATTATATTTGGAAGCGGGAAAGTAAGAGTTTATGAAATGGTGCGTGTTGGTGTGGTTTTAAATATATTTGGCGTGTTAATTATTACAGGTATTAGTTATTGGCTAATACCTTATGTTTATAGGTAATAGATTGTGTGGTTTCAAAAAAAAATAAATATGTCGACAAAGTGTAGAGGCTTTCATTTGGTTACTGCTGAAATACTGCAAGAATTACCCGAATTAAAAAAAGTTAATGTTGGGTTGTTACATTTGTTTATGCAGCATACGTCGGCTTCATTGGCTATTAATGAAAATGCGGACCCGGATGTAAGAAAAGATATGGAAGCATACTTTAGTCGATCAGTTATGGAAAATGAGCCATATTATCGACATGTACTAGAAGGAAGTGATGATATGCCTGCACATTTAAAGGCTGTGATTTTGGGCGGTGAATTAACAATTCCAATATCGAATGGGCAATTGCAGTTGGGTATCTGGCAAGGGATATATTTGTGTGAGCACCGTAATAGTGCTAATAGTAGAAAAATTATAGCGACAATTAATGGGGAAAGTGATGCGTAAAATAATAGGTTTAATATTTTTTATTTCAATGAATGTTGGTTTTAGTGTTAATGCTGCAGAGACTGTTGTGACAGCAGCGGCGCCAATTGAGATTGATGTATATAGAAGTCCAACTTGTGGTTGTTGTGGAAAGTGGATAAAACATTTGCAGGAAAATAATTTCATTGTAAAAGACTTTGTCACAAATGATGTGCAAGCAATTAAAGATAAGTATGGGGTTAGTGATAATATGTCCTCTTGTCATACAGCGTTAGTTAATGGGTATGTGGTAGAGGGTCATGTACCCGCCGCGGATATCATAAAATTAATAACTGATAAGCCTAGTGTGATTGGAATATCTGTTCCAGGTATGCCTGTCGGAACGCCAGGTATGGATATGGGGGGAAGGAAAGATGCATATAGTGTTGTGTCTTTTGATAAAGAGCAAAATTATCAAGTTGTAAATAGTTATGAGGGTAACTAATGATTCTTGCAGGAGATGTTGGAGGAACTAAAACTGTTTTAGCGCTTTATCAATTAGAAAGCGCCGAATGGGTTTGTTTTAAAAAGAAGTATTACGCAAGTGCTGATTTTGAAGCGTTTACAGATCTTTTAAGTGACTTTTTGGATGGTGAGGCTGGTGTAAATATTCAGAGTGTATCGATTGGTGTGGCAGGACCGATAGTAAAAGGTGATTGTGTAACTACTAATTTACCGTGGGTATTGAGGCGGCAAGCAATAGAGAATCAAACGGCTGCAAAGCATGTTGTGTTGTTGAATGATTTAGAGGCAACAGCATGGGGTGTTCTTGGTTTGCCTAAAGATGATTTTATAACGTTAAATGAAAATGCTGAGGAAGAAAAGGGAAATGTAGCTGTTTTAGCTGCAGGAACTGGATTGGGTGAGGCCTTAATTGTATGGAATGATAAGGATTATCATGTGGTCGCTACAGAAGGTGGGCATACTGATTTTGCGCCAAGAAATGAGTTGGAAATTGGATTGTTACGTTTTTTAATGAAAATGTATCCGGACCATGTCAGTTATGAGCGAGTAGTTTGCGGGCAGGGTTTGGTAGATATTTATAAATACTTAAAGTCTGTTGGGTATGCGGATAGTAATGCTGCTATTGAGCTAAGAATGGATAAAGGTGGTGCTGCTAGTATAATAAGTGAGCAACAGTGTGAGTTAAGTAAAAAAGCTGTGGAAATGTTTTGTGAAATTTATGGTGCAGAAGCGGGAAATCTAGCATTAAAGTGTTTGCCAAAGGCAGGGGTTGTTTTGGCTGGAGGTATTGCGGCTAAAAACATACAAAGTATGCAAAAGGGTGATTTTATGAAAGGGTTCTTGTCAAAAGGGCGTTATAAAACAGCGTTGCAAGATATTTCGGTTAAGGTTTGTATGAATGCAGAGGCGGCGTTAATAGGGGCGTTGATGGTTGCAAAAAGAAAGTTAAGTGAAGATGCTTAAGAGGCTGGATTATTAATTACTTAATATTTGTCGGCGTACAATAAAAAGGGGCGTTAGTCATGACTAACGCCCCTTTTTATTGTACGAATTTATTTTTTAGAAATATTAAAGCTCGCTTGAATCATCAAGTCCTGAAATGCCATCAATAGACCAGTTGTCAGGATCAGAAAGAGCCGTTGTATCATCTCCTTCAGTGTATTGGATTCGACAAACATATCTTCTTGTATGGGCGGCAGAGTCGGTAGGTTGAATCTCTATGTCAGCATTAATGACGTAACGAAAGTTGCCAAGGCCAAAAGCGTTAATAGGTTTCTCAGAAAAGCTAATAGAGTCATCAGATAGCACTTCATTAGCAATGTAGCTATTGCATTGAGTGAATGCGCTGTCTGTCATTAGAGTGGTGCTGGAGGTGCGGTTTGCTTCGTCGCCACTATCTTCAAGGAAAAAGTCTGACGCGGCAATGTCATAAACAATAGGTGTAACTACTTTTGCTTGAAAAGCCAAAAGAAGGGCTAGGCCGCCGATTAAAAAATAAATGTTTTTTTTCATGTGAGAGCTGTATAGGTGAAGGTTAATTGTTTGAAAGTAAAACTATAATAACAAAACAATGAAAAACAATAAAATATAACTAAGGACTTGCTACATAAGGCCTCCAAAATAATGTTGGCAAATAGTCTTGACAAGAATAGGTAAGGTAAGTAGACTCCACTACACCGCAATGGATTGAGGTGGTGTGCTTTTGTTTTTTATTGAAGGCACATGTTAATTAAGGAAGTTAAGTAAACACTCAACAATATATGGTTGAGTTTTAAAAAAACTTTAGGAGGTAGAAAATGGCTGCTACAACTGAGTCAGTTAAAGCTGATGCTGCAGAAGCACCGCTGTTCAATCAAAAAAACATGTGGTTAGGTTTACTGCTATATCTTGTGTTTTATTCTTTCATTCGTTGGTACGAAGGTGTATATGCGTGGTCTGCTGGACTAGATTCATTCGCACCTGAGTTCGAAACATATTGGATGAACATGCTATACATCGAGTTAGTTGCGGAAGTTGTTATCGCATCAGCTCTTTGGGGTTACATCTGGAAAACTCGTGATCGTAAAGTGATGTCAATCACTCCACGTGAAGAGTTAAGAAGACATTTCCATCACTGGGTTTGGTTGATGATGTACGGTTGGGCTGTATACTGGGGAGCTTCATACTTCACAGAGCAAGATGGTACTTGGCATCAAACAATCGTTCGTGATACTGACTTTACACCAAGTCACATCATCGAATTCTATTTAGCATATCCAATTTACATCATCACTGGTGTATCTTCTTTCTTATATGCTAAAACTAGATTGCCTACATATAGCGAAGGTCTACATTTAATGTACTTGATCTCAGTTATTGGTCCTTTCATGATTCTTCCAAATGTTGGATTGAACGAATGGGGACACACTTTCTGGTTTATGGAAGAGTTATTCGTTGCACCATTGCATTACGGTTTCGTATTCTTTGGTTGGGCAACTTTAGCCGTAATGGGTGTTGTTAACACTGAAGTTATGTCTATCGCTAAATTACTGAAAAAAGACCTAGCTTAATAAGCAAGCGTCAATTTTAAAGTAATACAAACTATCTCCTGGCCTGTCATGTACTCGTTACATGACTAGCTTGAGAAGATGGTAAATATAAAAAATATAATTTTAATTTTTAGGAGGTAAGCTAATGAGCGCATCTCAATCAGCTGTACGATCTCGCGCTGAAGCCGTAGCGGTTTCACGCACATTCGACTGGATGATTCTTTTTACTCTGTTCTTCGTCGTATTAGGTGGGTATCATATTCACTATATGCTAACTGGCGGTGACTGGGATTTCTGGGCTGACTGGAAAGATAGACGTTTATGGGTAACTGTAGCGCCAATCGTTTCAATCACTTTCCCTGCTGCTGTACAAGCATGTCTTTGGTGGCGTTATCGTCTACCAGTAGGCGCAACAATTTGTGTGTTGGGTTTATTGTTAGGTGAGTGGATTAACCGTTACATGAACTTCTGGGGTTGGACTTACTTCCCAGTAAACTTCTGTTTTCCTTCTAACTTAATGCCAGGTGCTATTTTACTTGACACTATTTTATTGTTAGGTGGATCTATGACATTGACAGCTGTTGTCGGTGGATTAGCTTGGGGTTTAGTGTTCTATCCAGGTAACTGGCCAATCATTGCTCCATTACACGTGCCTGTTGAATACAACGGTATGATGTTTACTTTAGCTGATTTACAAGGTTACCACTACGTACGTACTGGTACTCCTGAGTACATCAGAATGGTTGAAAAAGGTACATTAAGAACTTTCGGTAAAGACGTTGCTCCAGTATCTGCGTTCTTCTCTGGTTTCGTATGTATTATTATTTACTTCTTGTGGCATTTCTTCGGAAAATGGTTTGCTAAAACAGACTTCATTTCTGACGAAGATCTATAAGAAAGTAGCACAATAAGAAATAACAAACGAATCTGTCGGCTATATAAATAGTTCGTCAGGAAGTCTTAATTACAGATTCTCTAGTAATAGAGGAGGGTATATGAAACTTATAAAAGACAAGGTAGCTAAATTATCCTTTGTCGCACTGCTGGTTACAATGACAGCAGCGATTTTTTACACACCTACAGCTTCGGCTCACGGCGAAAAGTCACAAGCAGCGTTCATGCGTATGCGTACTATTCACTGGTTTGATCTTAACTGGTCAAAAGAAGAAGTAGCAATTAACGATACTATGTCAATTTCAGGTAAATTCCACGTTTTCGCGGGTTGGCCAGAAACTGTTGATAAACCAGAAGTATCATTCTTAAACATCGGTATTCCAGGACCAGTATTTATTCGTGCAGGTTCTTGGATCGGTGGTCAGTTAGTTCCACGTTCTGTTTCATTAGAACTTGGCGAAACTTATGACTTCAAAGTTCTTTTAAGAGCTCGTCGTCCAGGTGAATGGCATGTTCATTCAATGATGAACGTTGAAGGCGGTGGCCCAATCATCGGACCAGGTAAATGGGTAACTATTACTGGTTCTATGGGTGAGTTCACAAACCCTTTAACTACATTGACTGGTCAAACTATTGATCTAGAAACTTATGCTTTAGATAGCATTTATTTCTGGCACGCAGTATGGTACGCAATCGGTGTTGCTTGGTTGGTATTCTGGGCTAAACGTCCAATGTTTGTTCCACGTCACATCGCAGTTAGCTCTGGTAAAGCTGCTTCATTAATCTCACCAGCTGATAAGAAAGTAGGTATTGCTTTCGCACTTGGTACAGTATTAATGTTAGGTATTACTATGGGTACAACTAACGATGCATATCCTGTAACAACTCCGCTTCAAGCTGGGTTAATGCGTGGTATTAAGTGGATTGAAACTCCTGCTGCTACTATCGACGTTAAAGTTGAAGATGCAACATACCGTGTTCCTGGTCGTGCAATGCAAATGACATTGACTATCACTAACAATGGTGATTCACCAGTACGTTTAGGTGAGTTCAACACTGCATCAGTACGTTTCTTAGACGCTGAAGTATTAGAAGACGAATCTGGTTACCCAGATGACCTTCTTGCTGAAGAAGGTTTAACTGTTTCTGATAACAGTCCTTGGGCTCCAGGTGAGACAAGAACTGTTTCTGTAACAGCTTCTGACGCTGCATGGGAAGTTTACCGTCTAGCTGATTTAATCTACGATCCAGATAGTCGTTTTGCTGGCTTACTATTCTTCTTCGACGAAGATGGTAACCGTCAAATGACTATGGTAGATGCTCCATTAATTCCATCTTTCATCTAATGAAAAAATAGCTTAAAAGTTAAACTTTAAGTTAGGAATTAAAAGAAGCCCTCGTCACCTTTTAGGTGGCGGGGGTTTTTTTATGGGAAAAATAAATGCGAAAGCTAATGTGAGAATGAAGTGTTAAAGTCGTTCAGTCTTAGGTGGGGTTATATAAATATGATCTTGATGGTAGTTTATGAGCTTGATAGAAGGATGGTGGTAGGGTGATTTGAGGTTTTAAATATATCGATTGGGGTGATGGTTTTAATGAGGCGGGAGGTTGTATGTGGTGGGGTAAGTTAAGAAGTAAGGGTTGGTATGGTTGTGGGTGGTAAAGAAAGGGTGGAGTAAATAGATCTGAATTAGAGTTTTAAAGAAAGCTGAGGGTAAAAAGAGAGGTGCTCTTTAATGATTAAAGTGTTGGTGATTGGCTGGTGTATGGTGCTAAAAGGGGGGTAGTGAAGTGAAATACCGAGTTAGTGTATTAATTTAGGTGACATTTAATGATGAGTGGGTGAAATAGAAGCTGTAAGTGCAATAGGTAAGGTTAATGCAGGTATTGTGAGTGTCAAGGGAGGGCGTGGTGCTGATCTTGTGAATGCTGCAGGAATTGAAATCAGAAAATAATACTGGAGCTTAATTGGTGTTTGTATAAATTTAAGAGTGTATTTTATTTTTTAAATATTTTTAGTAACCAAGTTGAATATTTGGTTGAGAGCTTATTGATGATGAAAATGGAGGGGCTTGCGCTTGCGGTTGTGTTGAAATGTTATAAAAAGTTAGTGTAGTAAAAGAGATCCTCAATGAGGATCTCTAAGTACAGGCTATAGCTTACAACTGGATAGAAGAAGTTGAGCTAGATAGGTTTTGCTTAGCGCCATCAGGGTTGTCCATGCAGCCAGTTAATCCAACAATCATCATAGTCATAGCTAAAACTGATAATACTTTTTTCATTATTTTCTCCAAGGTTTAATATTTTTTTATAATTATTGTTGTGTTTAGAACACGGTGTAATTTATACCATGGCTAAGTTATGAGTGCAATAATAAAATGTATTAGAGTTGATTTATATCTTCAGGTATCGATATGTTTATGTCTTTGTCGTCCCATGTAGCATGTCCGATAGTCTTCCATGTACCTGATAAATTTTTCTTTAATAGGTTATGTACCCAGTAATCAGGTGATGCAATTTTTTTTAGTTTGATATGGAAGGTAGTGGAATTTAAATCAAGGCCTGTTTGAATCCCCCAAAAGGCGGTAGTTTTCATAATAAATTTAGATAAGCGATGATTATCTATATTAGGGGTGACAGCTATGTTGGCCCACATAGAGTGAACTCGTCCCCAATTAGGGGCTTCAAGCTTACCTTCAGGGGTTACAAAAGGTAACCATTTTTCATCCCCAACATTATCCGTATAAGTAATTGCGATTAGATGGTTATACCCTTCAAAATGATCATGTAGATATAGAGCATGCGGAGTAATGCCTAAAAATACGCTGGAATAGTTTACAAAAGAATTACTTATGCTTGAAACAAGATTGTTTATAGCTGATGGTTTAATGTTGTGGTCTATTCTGTAAAAAAATCCGTAATGAATGCTGCTATTTAATTGGAGTAAAAGAAAAAGCAATAATATCTTGGAAAGTTTATGAATGTTGAACCTTTGTGTGCGAGCGCTAGAGGGTGAAAATACTTGATCGTATAGTGTGAATGTCAAAAGAGGGGGGCTTGCAGGTATGCAAGTTTCATCGCAAGTAACACGAGTCCGTGAATCAGCAATGTTTCTGTATATTTTGCTAGCTAAGTGAAATATCCCTGGGGTTTTAAGTAGATAGCCAATAACTGAAGTGTAACGCATTTTAATAAGGATTTGGCTATAGGTAGCAACGCCAGCAAACAAGTTGTTGTGCTTGTCTAAAGCATACAAGTCAGTTAAAAGGGTTGATTCTTTAATGTTGTTTAAGGTTGTAAAATTGGACGCATGAGATTGAGCGCCCTTAAAGTCGATACAGTTAAAAATATCGAAATGATTGAGTGTTAAGATGGTTTTGCTGCAAAGAGGGCACTGTTCGTCATAAAACACTGTTAAAGAGGGTGTTTTTGCAGAAAGAAATGTAGCAATATTTTTATACCAGGAAAAAGGGGCGACTAAAGTATAAAAAATCAACATGCCAATGCCAAATGGATAAATATTTAAAGTGATGGCGATACCAAAATGTAAACCAGCGCCAACAATAAAATATAAAGGTCTAAGCTTGCTATAGTGGAATAAAAAGATAAAACTAAATTGAAATACCAGTATTAAGTAACCTATGGACTTTTGAATGTATTCATAATTAAGAAGCCAGCCCATATCAATAGCAGAAATGTAATAGGGCATAGAAGCAGGTAGCCAAGCCCCAAGCCCATTTCTCCAATGTTGAGCAAACATTTTATGAATGGCTGAATCAAAGTAAAGGAAGCCAAGGCAGATAACTACAGGGATATAATAAGCAAGAACAGAAACTTTGACCTCTGAATACTGAGAGTAATGCTTAAATGGGTTGGCAAGTTTGTGTTTAAGCGTATCGATAGAAAAAGCTTTGTCGATAGGCATAAAAATCATAAAAAGGTTGGCACCGATCATAAATAAATCGAAACCGCCATCAAAATCCCTTTGCATGGGAGTGAATGAAACAAAGACTAACCATAAAATATAGTTGGTGATGGTTGCTTTCTGTGTGCGATAACCAAGGGTTACACAAGTTGCTACGACAGCCCAAATACAAAGAAAAAAGGGAATCATTGGAAATTCGACGTCTAAAAAAGGAATTGGGTCAAAAATTAAATGATTAAAATAAAGCAGGAAGAAAACTTCTTGAAGAGTTACCAATCCGAATAATATACGGAAAATCCCTATGCCAGTTGCGGGAGCCTGTTGGTAATAAAGAGATGATATTTTTGCGTGCAGTGTCTTATACATTGAATAGTAAAGTGTGTTGATTAATTACTACTAATTATAAGGGAATAGAGGTGCTACTCCAAATATAGAGCTTGTTGTTGAATGGTATGTGATGGTGGCGTTAAAAGCTATAGGCCTAAAATGATAAAAGCCGTATCAAGTGAACCTGATACGGCTTAAATGTAGAAAAAACTAGTAAAAGTTTATTCTTCGTCTTCTGGCTCAGCGAAAACCCATTTTACGAAAAAGTAGCCAACAGCAATAACGATTACTGCAACGACCATACCTTCTGGTTCTTTTAACATTTCTACTACGTCTAAGATCGCTCCCATGAGTGTCCTACCTTTTTTTTATATTGAAAATTATAAAGTGCCAGTTATCTGGCATCCGAACTACGTATGTTACTTTAGCCTAGTCTAATGTCAAGTTAAAAGTGTGATGGAAGTGGCTTTTAGCAGTTTGTTAATGCTTGTATGGCAATGTTTTACTTTTGCTATAATCACCGAAACTAAAAAGGTTGAAGCATTATTCGAAATAATAATTTAACTATTGTATTTGCTATAAAAACATTTAAAAATCACGAAAGTGATAGGCTGCTAAAATACCACTGTAAAAATAGGGGTATGTTCTGGATTTTAACGAGGGTGGGTGTTTGATTAATATAAATTCATTGGAATTGTCATATGGTACAGATGAGTTCCGGCTCTCAATACCTCAGCTAAAAATTGAAAGTACTGAAAAAGTGGCCATTATTGGGCCAAGTGGATCAGGAAAAACGACATTACTTAAGCTTATTTCTGGGATTATTCAACCACAAAGGGGGCGGGTTGAAATAGGAGAGGTAGCAATTAATGAGCTTTCTGACCCTCAATGTCGTGATTATAGAGTTTCAAATATTGGCTATATTTTTCAAGACTTTGAATTGCTAGACTATCTTAATGTTCAAGATAATATTCTTCATCCCTTTAGAATTACTCAGTCCTTAAAAATAGATAATCAAGTACGGGATAGAGTAAAAAGCTTGGCTGAAGAAATGGGAATTGCTGATAAATTAAAAAGATTAACCAATAATTTATCTCAGGGTGAAAAGCAAAGAACTGCGATTTGTAGAGCAATGATAACTGCACCTAAGTTGATTTTGGCAGATGAAGCGACAGGAAACCTTGATCCTAGTAATAAGACTAAAATTTTGGATGCTCTTTTCCGTAGTACCGATAAAAATAAGGCAACATTAATAGCGGTGACACATGATCATGAATTATTAGACCGTTTTGACCGTGTAATTGATTTTAAACAATTTTGTGATGGGGAGTCAGTATGATGGACAGTTTCTATCTTGCTTGGCGTTATATTGTCTTCAATCGAATTAAAACAATTACACTAGTATTGTGTATTAGCCTAGTTTCTTTTTTGCCTTTTGCGCTAAAAATACTGCTTAATGAAAGTGAGCATCAATTAATGTCTAGGGCTATAACAACGCCCTTATTAGTAGGCGCAAAGGGGAATTCACTAGATTTAGTCATGAATTCTCTGTATTTTTCTAAGGAAAAGCCTGATTTTATAAGCATGAAGGCGATAGAAAAAGTAATGGATTCTTATTTAGCGGTACCAATACCGCTTTATACACGCTTTCATGCAAGAGAATATCCCATTGTAGGTACGACATTAGATTATTTTGAATTTCGCAAGCATAAGGTTGCTGAAGGACGTAGTTTTGCAATGTTAGGTGAAAGTCTAATTGGAGCAGATGTTGCTGCACGCTTAAATTTAAAAGTAGGAGGCAGTATTCTGTCTTCACCAGAAAATTTATTTGATTTGGCTGGGGTATATCCATTAAAGATGAAAGTTGTCGGTATTTTACAGAAAACTAACTCTGTTGATGATAAAGCCGTTTTTGTTGACCTTAAAACGACATGGGTTATTCAAGGTTTAGGCCATGGTCATCAAGATGTTAAAAAAATTGCAGATGAAAGTGATGTATTAAGTCGATCGGATAAATTAGTGACGACTTCAACAAAGATTAAGCAATATACTGAGATTAACGTAGATAACCTCGGGTCTTTTCATTTTCATGGCGACCCTTCAATTTATCCTTTAACCGCGATTATTGCAGTTCCTAATGACAAAAAATCAGCAACAATACTTAGCGGTCGATATTTATCGGAACAAAAGAATCAGCAGATAGTCAGACCTAAAAAGGTGATAGAAGACTTATTAGGTAATATTTTTCAAATCAAAGAATTTATTGATGCTGTTGTGTTGATCGTTGCAATAGCCATGGTGCTGGCTATTTTTCTTGTCTTCAGTTTATCTTTTCGATTACGCCAAAAAGAAATTAGTACAATTTTACATTTGGGTTGTAGTCGGAGTACTGTTGTTCAGCTTATAGGTGCAGAAATTTTGATTATTGCAGTTTTCAGTGGCATGCTATGTTTTTCATCTCTTTTAGTTTTACAGTATTTTCAGGGTGAGATTGTCCACCAACTTTTTATTTCATAAAGTAGACAGAAATTAATATAACAATGAATAGATCAAATACTTATTTTGCAACAAAAATTATTTTACTTTCGAGTTTGTTTTTAACATTCAATAATGTAAATGCAGAAGTCGATGAAGCTAAGCTAAATATTTATACTGTTAATTATCCAATAAAATATTTTGCTGAAAGTATTGCCGGTGATAATGCAAAAGTTACTTTGCCCATGCCAGGGGATATTGATCCCGCTTTTTGGGAGCCTAAGGCTGAAGATGTTATTGGTTTACAACAAGCGGATATGATTTTACTGAATGGCGCAAACTATGCAAAATGGTTGCCCAAAGTATCATTACCATTATTTAAACTGGTCAATACATCTGCTGAATTTAGGGACTCGTATATTTCTTTAAGCGAGGCCGTAACTCATAATCATGGGAGTGGTGGTAAACATTCTCATACGGGAACTGCTTTTACTACATGGCTTGATTTTTCATTAGCTGAAAAACAAGCAAAATCAGTTTTTAAAGCGTTGTCTAGAAAACAACCAAAATTAAATGCTAGTTTTGTAGAAAACTTTATACCGTTACAAAAAGCTTTGTTGGAATTAGATACTGAGTTAACAGAAATAGGGGGTGCGCTTAATGGGGAGGCTTTATTAGGCTCTCATCCTGTTTATCAGTATTTAAGGGCTAAATACAAGCTTAATTTAGAAAGTGTACATTGGGAGCCAGAAGAAGCTCCAACTGAAGAGCAATGGAATGTATTAACAAAATTGTTAGAAAAACACCCAGCTAAGTGGATGCTTTGGGAAGGTGTTCCTGCTAACGAAACAGTGTTAAAACTGGAAGCGCTAGGAGTAAAAAGTATCGTTTTTAGTCCTACGTCTAATTCACCTGAAACCGGTGATTTTATGACAATAATGCATGAAAACATAGCTAACTTGAAAGCAATATTAGAAAAGAAATAGTTTGAGCTAGTTATTGCATATTGATTAATCAATAAATAAGGGGGCGATGATGAGGCAACAAAAAAAACTTACATTAGGTATTGTTTTTTGTTTATTTTCAATGGCAGCACAGGCAGATCACTATCCTGTTGGTACTCAGGTATTAACTGATTGCCATGGTTTTTTTGCCAAGGGTAAAATAAAAAGAATGTACCAAGAAAAATATGTTGTGCATTATGATAAGAGTTCTCGACCTGCCCATTGCACCCCCTTTTCATGGGATGGCCGGTTTGTAGTGCCTTATAAATCAGTAACTAAATATACAGGCAAGATAAAGCCTAAGGCCAGTTTCTTTTCTACAACAATAGAGTTTGAGGTTGGTGATAAATTAGATATTTATTATAAGGCTTCCGAACGAGGTAAATTTTTGGATGATAAATTAACCGTTACCGTTGAGATTGTCGAAATTATTGCCAATGGCGCAGCTCAATTTAAAGTGATTGGAGGGGAAGTTAAAGCTCAGCAGCAATTTACCCGTTGGGTTGGCACTAACTATGTATCGTTAGATTTTTCTAGTCACTTGGTTGCAGATCGACTAACTATTCTTAATGTAGATAAGTTGTAAGCACCCAAGAAGAATTAATGTAACAAAAAATTGAGAGTTGCTAATTTATAGCGATGGATTAGCAACAGATAATTGTAGTTGGAGCGCAGTGCTTTAGAGGCTGTGAAAGTATTACGAATTTGACCTCCCCCTTTGGAAAAGGGGGATAGAGGGGGATTTTATAAAAATACAACACATTGATATTAATCGTCTTATTTTTATAATAAAATCTCCCCCAACCCCTCTTTTCCAAAGAGGGGAGCTAAAAGCTAATACTTTCACAGTCTTTTTAGCCTGTATTCATAGGCACAACAAGTGCAGTAAAGCACTGCGCCTCAACTTCTAATAAGGTCTATTATTTAGAAAGAAACACTCATTTGAACTCTTATTGTTCTTGGTTCAACAGGGTGAGAAATCACATCATTAACAGCGGTTGTTTCACCTTTAAGGCGTGATTCATAGTAATAAGCAATATCAGTGTCACCAGAATCAAATAGATTTAATACATTTAGTTCAACACGATAATCTTTATAACGATAACCTGTCCCTAAATTAACTACAGTGGTTGAGTCAGCATAAACACTGCCATCTTCAGTTAAAGGCATATCGCCAAAATGTCTAGCACGTAAACTACCAAATATACCGTTAGGAAGGTCTATAGTGGCTCCAGCTGAAATGGTTCTTCCTACTGAGTTAGGTACGTCGTTTTCATTTGAAGAGGCTTCGGTATATTCTGATTGGCTAAGCGCAACGTCAAAATCCAGCGTTAACCAATCTAAAGGTTTGTAGTAGTTGGCAATTTCTATACCGTAGCGTTGGCTTTTTCCTGAAGCTTCTGTACTTCCTCCATCACCGACAAAAACTAATTCTGAATCTAGCTCTAGCCACCAAAGAGAAACTGTAGTGACTAAGCCAGGCAAATATTGGTTTCTTAGGCCGATTTCTGCACCACGAGTAGAGGCAAGTGGGTCGACTTGATCGGCTGCCTTTGTTAGGTCGTTAGGGTCTCGTTGAATAGTCGATCCTCTGGCATCATTACTATGAAAGCCATAGCCAACATTAAAATAATACTCAGTGTCATACCAAGGCCCTGCAATTAAGCTTAATTTAGGGCTAAATTGTGCATCATCAGTTTGTCCTGAGTTGATGGGGTTGCTTCTACTGTCTACATCGTATTCATAAAAATCACCACGTAAGCCCAGAATAGACTTAAATTTTTCAGCCCATTGCACTTCATTTTCTAAATAGATACCTATACTAGTTTGGCTAACTTCGTGTTCAGTTACTGTGCTTAGGATTTCTCTTTCGCTACTTTTATAGAGAGCAACATTAGGAATATAGTCGTGTCTGATTTGTAAGCCAACGACATTTTTTACATCAAAGCCAAACCAGTCATCGTATTTAGTATGTTTTCCTTCTCCACCAAAAATATAACGGCGGTCTCTTTGAGTTATTTGGTCACCATTAACTTGGTCATTAAGGAAATAAGTGAAATTAGAGTATAAATTGAAATCAGAATAGACGGCGTAGGCAGACAGTTCTGTTTCACCATATTCGGATTGACGCCACCAGTTTCCAGCTAGACTATAGCGTTCCATATCTCCACCTGCAGTTGGATCAATAGTGCCTAATTCAGAATAGTCTCCACTTTTAACTGCACGATCAGGGATTTGTTCAGTAGAATCCCAGTTGCTTTTATAAGCCGTTCCAATAATGGCATATCCTTTATAACCTTCATCTACTGTATAACGTAATAGCCCGTTAAATTTATTCAGGCTTTCTTCTTTAACCCAGGGGCCTTCGTAAAAGTTGACTTCAGCCCCATATAATAAATCGCCTTTGCCTAATTCATGAGAATTAGCTAAAACCCCGCGATAATAATCATTTTCACCATAACCAAATTTTATTAAGCCTTTGTCCATCTTGTGTTTGGTATGAAAGCGCACGTAACCCGCAGATGAAAAATCCCCCATTTCTGCATGATAGGGGCCTTTTCCATATTCAACAATATCAACTAATTCAGGAATAATACTATTAAGGTCTAAATAGCCTTGGCCATGGCCATGAGAAGGAAGGTTAAGAGGCACGCCATCTACCATGCCTGAAAAATCAGTACCATGGTCTAAATTAAAGCCACGTAAAAAATATTGATTAGCTTTGCCGCTACCACTGTGTTGTGTTGCCATCATGCCTGGCACGACTTCAACTAACTCACCAGGGCGAGAGATAGGGCGAAATTCAAACTCAGCTTGACCAATGACCCCAGCAGAAGCCGAATCTGTTTGGCCTAATAGGTCGGAGGCTCGGCCTGTAACTTCCATTACACCTAGTTCAGAAACAGCATTTGATTCGTCTTGAGGGTGGGCGAAAACAGAAGCAGAAGTAAATAGACTGACCAAAGAATAAGCAGTCAAACTGGCTTTATGTTGATGGAGGAAGTGATGTAATTTCATTGAAAAGAGCCTGAACCAAGTATTGAAGATATAGTGTAATAAATACTTGGAAACAGAAAGATGACATGAACATTACAATTTTGTAATTTAACTTTTATTCTGAGGAAAAATAAGTTTTACCTGAGTTCCTTGTTGTAATTTACTGGTAATTAATACTTGTCCCCCATGTAAATCCATAATAGATTTTACGATGGCTAAACCAAGCCCAGAACCTTGTTTGTCACGTTGGCGAGATTTATCTGCTCGGAAAAAACGATCAAAAATTTGTGGTAAGAGGTCTTCGTCAATTCCTTCGCCAGTATCAGAAATAGTGATGACAACTGACTTATCTTTTGAAATGGAGGCAGATAAATTAATATGACCATTAGCTTTGCTGTAACGAAGGGCGTTAGAAATTAAATTACTTAATATGCGACGAAGAAGGTTAGGGTCGGCAAAAAGAGTTACTTGGTTTGATTGGTACTTTATTGAAACTTGTTGATCTGAGGCGAGCATGTCGTAAAACTCAGTTATCACTTCAAACTCTTTTTCTATTTGGAAGGCGACACAGCTTATTTCTGTTTTTGGGTTTTCTGCCCGTGCTAAAAATAATAGCTCATCAATCATGCGAGCAATACGGCCACATTCTTCAATATTAGATTCTAAAATTTCGCGGTACTCTTCTGGAGACCTATCTCTAGATAAAGCAACTTCAGCCGTGCCCATTAAATTATTTACGGGGGTGCGTAATTCATGGGCTAAATCAGCCGAAAACTGGGATAAACGTGCAAAAGATTGATCGAGTCTTGCAAGCATTTGATCAAAGGCATTGGCTAATAATGATATTTCTTTTGGCCATTGACCTGAATTAACTTGTTCGTTTAATTGCTGAACATTAATGTTTTGAATGGTTTCAGTAATTTGTCGTAAAGGGCGTAAGCCGCGGCGAGTCACCCAAAAACCTGTAAAGGCCGAAGCCAATACGCCAAAAAATAATACAGCGGCCAATGTGCGTTGAAAATTGCTTAATAGGCTTTCATCTGGTGCTAGCTTTAAAAGTGCGTGTATCAATACCTTTCTTGCTTGTTTATTACTGGTTGTTTCTGCCCATGCGCTACCTAATAGGAATAATTGATCAGACTCTGGATTCACTTTTATAATTGATATAGATGTTGTATCTTGCTGATCAATTAAAGGGAAGTTAAGAGGGGTGGGTAAAGCTTGGGGTAAATTCGACTCGACCAGTAAGTTATTTTGTTCATCAAAAATACGTAAAAATATATGATGAGGAATGCCTGGGTGAATAGCTGAAGAATGTGTGACTTGTGAATGATGATGTTCAGCATCAATTAAGCTATATAAAGTTTCTCCAAGTAGAGAGGAGTCTTTAAAGTAATGCCTAAGTTCAACTATCTTTGCTGATACTAGGCTTTGGTGTTCTTTTTGTAGGTGATCTAGCACTGACCAATAAAGTAAGCCAGAAGCAATTAATAATACGCTAAAAGTAGTTGTAGCATAGAGAATGGCTAACTTTCTAGCAAGGGATTGCAAAGATTGAGTGTTATTTTTGTTCAAAGGCATATCCTACACCTCGGATGGTCTGGATCAATTTGTTTTCGAAAGGGTCGTCAACTTTAGTGCGTAAGCGTCTTATGGCAACATCAACTACATTAGTGTCGCTGTCAAAATTCATATCCCATACTTTTTCGGCAATAACGGTACGAGAAAATACTTCGCCAGGGCTACGGGCCATCAGTAATAATAATTGAAATTCTTTGGGGGTTAAATCAATACGGACACCCTTTCGAGTGACTCTGTGTTTGATGGCATCAATTTTAAGGTCAGCACATTGAATTGTCTGTATTTCTGTTGCTGTGCCGCGTCGTAAAAGAGTACGAATTCGAGCTAATAACTCAGAAAAGGCAAAAGGTTTGACCAAATAATCATCAGCACCTAGCTCTAAGCCTTTTACCCTATCTTCAACAGAGTCCATTGCAGTTAGTAACAATATGCGTGTTTGAATATCTTTATTTCTAATCACGGCTAATACTGACCAGCCATCTAATAATGGCAGCATAATATCTAAAATAGCTAAGTCGTAATTATTTTGTTCTAGCGCACTTAAGCCATCAATACCATTATCAACAGTATCAACTAAAAATCCATTTTCTTTTAGGCCTTTGGATAGAAAACTAGCTGTTTTAGCTTCATCTTCAATGATTAAAATGCGCATAGCTTTCAGTTGTAAATATAATTAATCAACTCTTTGCTGACCAATAGATTCTAATGCAATAATTTTCCAATCGCCTTCGATAGGGGATATTTCAAGTGTGGCGTGGTAAACATTATCACGGCGATGTTGATGTCCCCAGTGAATGACTTCTCCAGATACCAACCATTCACAATCAAATAAATAATTGTCTGCGTCAGATGAAATTAACTTAATGTTTTGAATTTTTATACTTGCTGTTTTTGACCAGCCACCATCTTGCGATAAAAAGGATTCTCGATTTTGTAAATATAATGTTTCTATTAAATTACCATCAATACTGTAAGCCAGTTGATCATAGGTTGCTACTTCTTCAGTCGCTTCAAATGCCTGATAAACATTCCATAATAATTGATTCAGAATAGGTTCGGCTTGTTGTTCTGTTAATGCTGATTGCTTAAAGCTCAGTTTTTCAGTTTTCATTAAACCATAAATAATAGCAGCGGCTAACAGCAGTAATATTAAATGTGAATACTTGCGAATATGCCTTGGTGTGAATCTATAACTGATAATAAAAAATACAATAAAGCCTGCAAGACCCAGTAAGGCATAGTTTCTATGAGTTGACTGGGTAGTATCAACTTTAACAGCCATTACTGATGGTTTATTTTCTAAGGTAGGTAAGTCAATATCTGCGAGCATATTTTCCCATTCAAAAATAGGATATTTAGGCGTTACATAACTATCAAATAATCCAGCAGGGTCATAAGCACGGATTGCAACACGCTGGATATTTTCATTAAACAGCTCCCATTCCCATTGGATTTTTGCAGGGATTTCTGAAATAGGATGGATAATACTTACACCGATTAATGTAGCGACTTGTTTTTGAGCCTGTTGAGGCTGGTATGCTTGAATATCAGAAGCCCCCATCCGAATATAATCAACACGATCTAGAATTGGCGTTGCAGATGAACCTGTAGTTACTTTGTTTGTTGCTAATAAAAATTGAGCTACTTTTTGTTTGATAGCAGCAAACTCATCAGGAAAAATCAACGAATCATCCCGTAAATCTAAACTTGCCCAGCGAGCGACTTCTTTAATTCTGACAACAACTTCGCTTTTTATTTGTTGAGGTTCAATATACAAAAAAGCCATTAATGGGTCGCTATGGCTACGTTGTAATTTTGGGTTGTTAAAGTGACTATACCAAGGGTCTTGCCAATTAAGCTGTAGCGTTTCAGCAGAGGTTAAAACACCATGATCAATAACAGGTAAGCCTTGGTGAGAAACAGTAATAATATATTTCTGCCCAGCTGTTTCAATGCTTTTGAAGTCAGGGGTGATATTAATACTTTTGGGTTGAGCTTCTATAAACGGAAAGAAAACAGATATAAAAGTGGCCGGTTTTTTTGTTGTCGCTGTACTGGCTGTTTTTATAGTAGGCTTAAGTAACTGAGTTGTTTGTAAATTAATAAGCTTTAAAGCAAAGTGATCAAGCTCCTTAGAAACAATGTTTTCTTCGGCTTGGTCTACAAAAAACTGAGAAACAGCACTTTCTTTCAGATCAATGGAAACTTGTACGCCATCATCAATAATATCAATGGCAATACGAGTCGATATGTCCTCAATTGTTACGCCAGAATTCCAGTCTGCTTTTACAGGTGCTGAAATTAGAAGAAAACACTGTAAAACAGTGATGCTGGTTAAAAACAGCTTGTACATGCTTAACCTAAGGTATTTTGAGAACATAATCGAGTTAATTAAAAGTTAGTCTTCGTCTTCTGCTTTTTCTAGTTCTATTTCTGCTTCATATTCTTTTACTTTATTGCGGATAAAGCGATAAATAAAAAAACGATAAATGCCATAAGCAATAAGAGCTACAAAGATAAAAAATAAATAAGGGTAAAGAAAAGCAATACTAAAGGCAGAGCCTATGCCTACACGTAAAGGAATGCGAATTTTATCCGCAAACATATCATCCCCAACAGTTGCTATTAAAGCGTAGTGACCTGGTTTAGGAAAGTCAGCTTGAATTTGTGCAACACCTGTTTTATAAGTTTGTGGTGAGATTAAAGCAATAGATTTACCATCAAGCATTTCCTCACCATCAGGGTTATCAAGTAATTCGATAACTTCCATACCTATTGGCATTTTACGTAAATCGCGATCAATAAAATCAAGTGCTAAATGGCTAAGGCCATGTTCAGGTAGCTCTTTACAAAAAGGCTTGAAAGTATGTCTTTTTTTACCATCAGGTTTAGGCTGCTGATAAGATGTTAAATGCACAATATAAAAATCAGTGGTAATCATACAGTCCAGTGATTTTGTTGGGTCATAAGGTGATTGACCTTGTTGTGCCATTAAATTGCTGTGAAAGCCTAAAAATAATAAGGCAAATAATAGTGGGTTTAAAATGTTTTTTTTCACAGCATCCTCGGTAGAATAATTAGGTGAATAAAATTTAAGACGGTTATTTAGTAGAGCTGTACTGGAGTGTTTATTCTGTTATTTCAAAGAAAAACTTGCCAGTTACAATATGTCCATCAGCGGATTGCACGCGGTATCTTACGCCATAACGTCCTGCGCTAATGGGTTTTAAATTAGTGACAAGATGTGATTTATCAAATGTTTCTAATGCACCATCACCTTTGTCGACTCGCTCACCTTTAGTGTTTACAACAGCTAAAGATGTGTACTTAGGCCCAACATTGTCATCAAACCAAACTTCTACTTTATTTGGAATAACGTTACTTGATGATTCTTTTTCAGGCGATGATTTTACCATAATGGCATGAGCTGAAGCCCATTGGCTCCAAGATAGCCCTAGAGTTAAAGTAAGTAATAATATTTTTTTCATAATAATTAACCGTAGCTATAGTTATTCTAGTTTAGAGAAGATTGCTAAAGCATCTCCATTTTTTTGCCATTCAGTCCAGAAAAATAGAAAACCTTCTGGTGTGGCTATAATTCTTGGGTGTGACGGTTCTGCCCCATCACTTGTTAACCGTAGTTCATCAGACCAAGTTGCCCCACCATCCGTAGATATTTTACTTATTACTGATGTTGACTCAAAGTCTCCCGATGTATAAATAATTCTGATCCGATCATTATCGAGTGCAGCAATATCGCCAGAAGCGCTATTATCGCCACCAATGGGATGCAAAGCCGCTATTTTATCTTTGTTTAACTCAGACTGGCTATAGTAAATACCACGATTGCCAGCTTTTCCGTTCCAGATTACGCTGTGTAAAAGGGTTTTTTCATTAAGCTGGGTGTTAATAAGTCCACCACCTTGATGTGGACAGCCAATAAATTCCCAATTAAAAGAACCAGCAGATTTAGATTGTTGCCAAGACTGGCCATTATCTAATGAGGAGATTAAACGCATATCTCTTGGGCTATCATCACGGTATAGCACGTGGATATTATCATTCTTATCGATAGATATACTTGCCCAGCAACAGGTACATGCTGTTATTTCTAAATCTGTATGTTGATTCCAATTACCTTTTTGCTTACTAAATTGGGCATACCTAAGTCCTTGGGTATTGCCAGCTTCTTCTCGGTCATCTAACCACACAAGATGGAAGTCACCTTGGCTATCAGCTTCTAAATCAAAATAACCTTGATCAATTTTTGCGTATTTATCACTTACAGGGCTTGCGACTTGTTGCCATGTTTGTCCAAAGTCTTTAGATAATGCAATAGCAAGTTTTCCAGTCCAAGGTTCACCACCTTGAGTTTGCCAAGCCACCATAAGCTCATTGTTATGACTTGCTAGTTGAAAGTCGTTACCTCTTTTTGACTTTTTTACAGCTGCTAAACCTTGATTAATAGTGACAGGTTTAAACCAGTTATCTCCTGAATCTGAAGATTTTAGGTATTTTAGAACACGTTTGTTTGAATTACTGTCTATCCCAGAAAATAGAGTATGAATAGTGTTTTGTTCAGAATATACATCTATTGTATAAACTGTTTTTAAGCCAAGCTGTATCTCTTTTTGTACGGGAGTTTTATGGTTTAACAAGGCACAAGAAGGTAGCGTCATTAAAGCAAGGATAAAAAAAATGCTTAATAACTTAAAACTAGAAAGTGCAGGTATTGGTCTAACCATTAAGTTTTGTGTTCTCATCATTTGCAATAAGAGGGAATAGGAAAGATTAAGTTCCTAAAAATTAAAAACACTCAAGTCTATATTAGAACTTATTAAAACGTCAATTATCACTTAAGGTTTAGTAACAGAGTACTCTTTGTTAGCAATGCGATGAATTACAGCGGAGTTCTAAATTGCTATATGGTTTGAATATGAGTAATATGAGCGTACATTCTTGAATGTATTTTATATTAAAAGGTTGGGTTGGTGGTCTAGTGGACAACTTCCTTAAGGGAAAATTAAGGATAGGTTAGCTATTAATCTATACTTTAATTTATAACAATTAAAGATTAATCAATATAAAATTAATTTAGATGGCCATTACGGTGTGACATCGATTTAGATTGAATTTGCAATATTAAAATAAAAATAAAGGGGTAAGTGAAATGACTATTGGTGGAATTATTGCTATTTTTATAGCGATATGGATTTATAGAACAGCACAAGAAAATAAAACAGGAAATGGCTTGTATTGGGTAGTTGGCAGTTTTATCGTGTTTTTAGTCGTACAATTTATTATGATTAAATTTAATATGGTAATTATTGAAACATTTGATACCGATATTAATAGTGATTACGATACAGCGGGTGGTTTGAATAATAGAGATAACTCTGATACTGCAGGCTTACAGTCAGGTGCAGGTGGTACGATGATCGGAATTATTTTTGAACTTCTACCATGGGTTGTTCCTTTCTTTGTTATTGCTATTGTTAGACAATTGTTCATGCTAAAACAATCTTTTAGCTTTATGGGACTGTTTGGTGGTCTTAAAGAAATGTTTTCAGGCATCAAAGATAGCTTTAAAACATCAGCATAGTTTTTAAATACATGTTGAAACAAAAAAGCCTAGATTAATCTAGGCTTTTTTGTTTGTAGCAAATGGTTAAATATTAGTTTGTTACCAGCGATACAACCGATACAATAGCAAGAATAAAGAGCACAGTAGCAATAAAACCAACAATGATGTAGCTAGAAAGAGAGCCATGTTCAAAATCAATTTCTCTGTTCTTGTTGCTTTGTACGCCAATGCCCGCAGCAATAACGCTTTTGATAACATGTAGTAAACTTGGTTTTGACATTCTGTTCTCCTAAACCGTTTATTAGGGTTTTATAATATACTCCTGAGTGATATCAGGCAATCATTAAATATTACGATTAATTAGTCCAATCTCCTACCTTTAATTTCCTATGAATAATATCGAATTATTAAAACAACAATTATCACAACGCATTTTGTTCCTTGATGGCGCAATGGGCACAATGATACAAGGTTACCATCTGGAAGAAGAAGATTATCGCGGCAAGCGATTTGCTGACTGGGAATGCGATTTAAAAGGTAATAATGATCTATTGTCACTCACTCAGCCTGATATTATCAAAGCTATTCATAGAGCTTATTATGAAGTAGGCGTTGATATTGTTGAAACTAATACCTTCAATGCCACCAGTATTGCCATGGCCGATTACAATATGGAATCCCTGGCTTATGAGATCAATTTAGAATCGGTTAAATTAGCGAAAGAAGTTGCAGCTGAATTTACTGCATTAACACCGGATAAACCAAGATTTGTTGCTGGAACATTAGGCCCAACTAATCGTACGGCATCCATGTCACCCGAAGTGAATGACCCGGGTTTTAGAAATATTAGTTTTGATGAGTTAGTTGAAGCCTACACAGAAGCTGTAAGAGGTATGTGTGATGCTGGTGTTGATATTATCCTTATTGAAACCATTTTTGACACCTTAAACGCAAAAGCTGCCATTTTTGCTGTTGAGCAATATTTTGATGTATTGGGCTATAAATTACCTGTGATGATTTCAGGGACAATTACTGATGCATCAGGGCGTACATTATCAGGTCAAACAGCTGCCGCATTTTGGAATTCATTAAGCCATGTCGATCCAATTTCCATCGGCTTTAACTGTGCTTTAGGTGCAACTGAATTACGCCAATACATAGAAGAAGTATCTGGTCTTGCTGATACCTATATTTCAGCTCACCCTAATGCAGGCTTACCCAATGAATTTGGTGAATATGATGAAACGCCAGAAGAGATGGCTAAAGAACTGGGTGAATGGGCTGAACAAGGTTACTTAAATATTATTGGAGGGTGTTGTGGAACATCACCAGAATATATCAAAGCGATTGTTGATGAAGTACAAAAATATCAGCCAAGAAAAATCCCTGTACTTGAAAAACAGTGTCGTTTAGCAGGTCTAGAGCCGCAAAATATTACTCCAGATTCACTTTTTGTGAATGTCGGAGAAAGAACTAATGTCACAGGTTCTGCAAGATTTAAACGTTTAATCGTAGAAGGCGATTACGAAACCGCATTAGATGTGGCTAAAGAACAAGTTGAAAATGGCGCACAGATTATTGATATCAACATGGATGAAGGCATGTTGGAATCAAAAGAAGCCATGGTACGATTTTTACATCTAATCGCTTCAGAGCCTGATATTGCCAAAGTGCCTATTATGCTGGATTCCTCTAAATGGGATATTTTAGAAGCGGGGTTAAAATGTATTCAAGGTAAAGGCGTAGTCAACTCTATCTCTATTAAAGAGGGAGAGGAAAACTTTATCAGACAGGCTAAACTGATCCGTCGCTATGGCGCGGCCATGATTGTGATGGCGTTTGATGAAGACGGTCAAGCCGACACTATGGCAAGAAAAATTGAAATCTGCCAGCGTGCTTATAAAATTTTAACTGAAGTCGTAAACTTTCCACCGGAAGATATTATTTTTGACCCCAATATTTTTGCCATTGCCACAGGGATTGATGAGCATAATAATTATGGCGTTGATTTTATTGAAGCAACCCGTGAAATCACTAGATTATGTCCTCATGCATTAATTTCTGGGGGTGTATCTAATGTATCGTTCTCATTTCGGGGTAATAATTTAGTTCGTGAAGCGATTCATGCCGTATTTCTTTACCATGCTATTAAAGCAGGTATGGGCATGGGGATTGTTAATGCAGGTCAGCTAGCTATTTATGAAGATATTCCTGATGAATTACGTAACGCTGTAGAAGATGTTGTTTTAAATAAAAACCCTGATGCAACGGAAGCCATGTTAGAAATGGCACAAAAATATCAAGGTGAAGGTGGCGTTGCCAAAAAAGAAGATTTAGAGTGGAGAGAATGGCCAGTCAAAAAACGATTGGAACATGCTTTAGTCAAAGGAAATGCTGACTATATTATTGAAGATACTGAACAGGCACGAATAGAATCTGAACTACCCTTGCACGTGATTGAAGGGCCATTAATGGATGGCATGAATGTCGTGGGTGACTTATTTGGCGAAGGTAAAATGTTTTTGCCTCAAGTGGTTAAATCTGCCCGAGTAATGAAAAAAGCCGTCGCGCATTTAATGCCTTTTATGGATGCGGAAAAAGATGGTGGATTAAAATCAAACGGTAAAATTTTGATGGCAACCGTTAAAGGCGATGTACACGATATTGGTAAAAATATTGTTGGCGTAGTGCTGCAATGTAATAACTATGAAGTTGTTGATATGGGAGTAATGATCCCAGCTGAACAAATCTTAAGAAAAGCCAAAGAAGAAAATGTCGATATTATTGGCTTAAGTGGATTAATTACACCTTCTTTAGATGAAATGGTTCATGTCGCTAAAGAAATGGAAAGACAAGGTTTTGATATTCCATTAATGATTGGTGGAGCAACAACATCTAGGGCTCATACAGCAGTTAAAATCGAACAAAATTATCATGCGCCCACTCTTTATGTGACAGATGCGTCACGTAGTGTTGGGGTGGTAAGTTCTCTTTTAAGTGATGAATTAAAAGACGACTATATTGCTAAAGTCCGCGCTGAATACGAGCAAGTACGAGAGCGTCATAAAGGCCGTAAAGCGCAAGTTAAACAACATAGCTTAGAAAAAGCACGATTGAATAAGTTTGACCTGGGTGATCATCAGCCTATAAAACCCGCATTTTTAGGTACAAAAATAATTGATTCATTACCTTTAGATGAGTTAGTCGCTTATATTGACTGGACGCCTTTTTTCCAAACTTGGGAGCTGTCAGGTAAATACCCTAAAATCTTAAAAGATGAAGTGGTCGGAGAAACAGCAACTAAATTGTTTGCAGATGCAAAAAAGATGTTGGATCAAATTGTTAGTGAAAAATGGCTAACAGCTAAAGCTGTAATCGGGTTTTATCCTGCTAATAGTATTGATGATGATATTGAGCTTTATACGGATGACTCAAGAACAGAAGTCTTAGAAACTTTACATCACTTACGTCAGCAAAATGTAAAAGCACCTGGCCGCCCAAACTATTGCCTATCTGATTTTATTGCCAGTAAAGCCAGTGGAAAAGCTGATTACATTGGCGGTTTTGCGGTAACAACAGGAATCGGTATTGATGAAAGAGTCGCTCAATACGAAAAAGACCATGATGATTATAATTCCATTATGCTTAAAGCATTAGCAGATCGACTAGCGGAAGCCTTTGCAGAATACTTGCATGAGCAAGTAAGAAAAGATCATTGGGGTTATGCATCAGATGAAGAACATACAAATGAAACTTTGATTTCTGAAGGCTATAAGGGTATTAGACCAGCGCCAGGTTATCCTGCCTGTCCTGATCATACCGAAAAAGAAAAACTATTTGAACTGTTAAGCGCAACGGCAGCAACGACGATAGAATTAACAGAAAGCTATGCCATGTTCCCAACCGCAGCAGTCAGTGGCTGGTATTTATCTCATCCTGAATCGCAATATTTTAATGTCGGTAAAATCGATGAAGAGCAACTTGAAAGTTATGCAAAAAGAAAAGGTATGACAAAAGAAGTCGCAGAGCGATGGTTATCAGCACATTTGCATCACTAAACTTTGCACCAAAAATTAATTATCAAACTAGTAAAATATGTCTGTAAATAAAGTAGAAAGAGCAATGGAAAAGCTAATGTATGCCAGTCGCTGGATTTTAGCGCCTGTCTATTTGGGTTTGAGTTTGGCATTGTTTGGCTTGTTTATTAAGTTTTTTCAGGAGATTTATCACTTTTTACCGCATATATTGGAAATTGATGAATCAACACTAATCTTAAATTTATTAACATTAATAGATTTAACTTTAGTCGGCAGTTTAGTGGTTATCGTGATGTTCAGCGGTTATGAAAATTTTGTTTCGCAAATGGATATTGGTGATGATGCTGAAAAACTGGATTGGTTAGGCAGTCATGATTACGGCTCATTAAAAATGAAAGTAGCCGCTTCCATTGTGGCGATTTCCTCCATTCATTTACTAAAAATATTTATGAATGTGCAAGAAACCGATAATGATAAATTGATGTGGTATGTGTTGATTCATTTAACTTTAGTTTTATCGGCCTTATTTATGGGGTATCTGGATAAAATATCTAGGCATTAGAATGATCAATTTAATATTACTAGGTACTTCAGGCTGTCATTTATGTGAAGAAGCTGAATTGATTATGTCTTCTTGTAACAATGTTGAAATTGAGTTGATTGATATAGCAGAGCAAGAACAGTGGCAGGAAAAATATGCAATTAGGATTCCCGTTTTATATCATTCAACAACAGAAAGTGAGCTAGGCTGGCCTTTTGATCAACTGCAAGCACAGGGTTTTATTGATAGTTTGGGTTGATTAATGCAACCGTTTAAGCAAAAGCTAAAGAAACCAGCGAGGCATCTAAGAAGTAATTTAACAGAGGCAGAGCAAGTTTTATGGTATAGGGTTAGGCGGAAACAGATCCGAGGTGTACAGTTTTTGAGGCAGAAGCCGTTATTGAATTTTATTGTAGACTTTTACTGTTCTAAAGCTAAATTAGTGATTGAGTTAGATGGTGGTCAGCATTTTGAGCCTGAATATTTGCAAATGGATATTGAGCGAGATAAAGCTTTGCAGGAATTAGGGCTATTGGTTTTACGGTTTGATAATAGGCAAGTGCTGACTGAAATGGAAACTGTTTTAACTGAAATAGACCGGGTTGTTGAAGAGCGGTTAAAGAATATTTAAAAAATCCCCCCTAACCCCCCTTTTTCAAAGGGGGGGATTTTAGAGAAATAAGGTGAGTGTTAAGAGTGTAAGCTTTGCTCTTAACTTCCCCCTTTGAAAAAGGGGGATTGAGGGGGATTCTTTTAAATAAAGGGTTCAAAAATGACAAAACAATACAGAACAGAAAAAGACAGCATGGGCGAATTAAAAGTCCCTGCTGAAGCTTTATATGCAGCTCAAACACAACGAGCCATTAATAACTTCCCCATTAGTGGGCTAGCTTTACCCCCTGCATTTATAAAAACAGTGGCATTGATCAAAAAAAATGCAGCCAAAGTTAATATGGACTTGGGTGTATTAGATCAGCAAAAAGGTGAGGCAATTGTCACTGCGGCTCAGCAAATAATAGATGGGCAGCATCAAGACCAGTTTCCTATTGATGTGTTTCAAACAGGTTCTGGTACTAGTACTAATATGAATGTTAATGAAGTATTAGCCCATATAGCCAGTGAAATCGCGAGTGAAAGTGTGGGTGCTAATGATCATGTTAATATGGGGCAAAGTAGTAATGATGTTATTCCTACAGCCATTCATGTGAGTGCAGCACTGGAATGCCAAAAAACATTATTACCAGGACTTATTCATTTAGCTGAAACTATCGAGAAAAAAGCGGCATCAGTCGATAATGTGACTAAAACAGGGCGTACACATTTAATGGATGCAATGCCTATAAGAATGAGTCAAGAATTGGGTGCTTGGGCATTACAAATTCGTAATGGTATTGATCGAATAGAGTCTGCTTTAGTTCGAGTGCATAAACTGGCATTAGGCGGAACTGCTGTTGGTACAGGTATTAATGCTGATCCTAAATTTGCAGAAAAATTCTCACAACTGTTATCAACAGAAACAGGGTTACCTTTTCAGCCAAATGATTCTTTTTTTGAAAGTTTAAGTGCGCAAGATGCCATGGTTGAGTTATCTGGGCAGATGAAAGTGATTGCTGTTAGCTTAATGAAAATAGCTAATGATTTACGCTGGATGAACAGTGGGCCTTTGGCTGGTTTAGGTGAGATTGAATTAACAGCACTACAACCTGGTAGCAGTATTATGCCAGGGAAGGTAAACCCTGTTATACCAGAGGCAACAGCGATGGTTGCTACTCAGGTAATCGGAAATGATGCTACTATTACCGTAGCAGGGCAGGCAGGCACTTTTCAGTTAAATGTAATGCTTCCTGTAATAGCTTATAATATTTTACAAAGTGTCGAAATATTAGGGAATGTCTCTACAGTATTGGCTGATAAAGCAATATCGACATTTGAAGTAAGAGAAGATAATTTGCAACAAGCTTTGTCTAAGAATCCTATTTTAGTCACTGCTTTAAACCCCATTATAGGCTATGAGTTGGCAGCTAAAGTTGCAAAATCAGCGTATAAACAGGGGCGACCAATTGTTGATGTGGCAGAAGAAATGACTGATTTAACGCGAGAAGAGTTAGAAAAGTTATTGGAACCTAGCCATTTAACAAAAGGTGGAATTAGTCAATAAAGTAGTAACAAAGGGGGAGTGTTAATGGCAATTTTATTATGTAATAAATGTAGTTATTTACGTGAAGTTTCAAATGATTTTGTTGGAAAAACAGTTAAATGTCCTATTTGTAAAGAACCTGCCCCTATTCATCATACGACTGCGTTTGTAAAAAACATTATTACCAAATATCAAAAGTTACGTGGAAAATATACCAAAATAAAAGAAAAAGTAACTGAGTCTAAAGATATTGAATGTCTTGAAAGGTTGGAGGATGATATTGATCTTCATAATACCTCGGCAATGACTAATCAGACTCAGTTCAAACCAATAATAGATTGGTTTGAAAAGAAAAATATAATCTTGGATATTGATACTAAAACTATTGATACACAAGGTTTTTTTGATGAAGTGGCGGTGGCTTTGGGTGAGAACTATGCACTGCTTAAAAATATTAACGATCAAATAAAAAAGGCACAGAGAAAAGGTTATGGCACTGTCTCTATCGCCATTTCAAACTATTCTCAAAAGGAAGTCCAAGCATTAACTCAATATTGCAAAGCACTTTACGATTTCTCTTTTGTAGCAAAATATTTTTACAATAAGCCTGATAAACGAATTCATCTAACGTTACAAAAAGCACCATCGATACTTAATTTCTTTAATGGTGAGTGGCTTGAGTGGTTTGTGTTTATGAAGCTGCTGATTTTATTTTATGAAAAGAAAGTTCCGTTTGCAGCATTAAGAAGTTTTAAAGTACATTTCCCTAATGAAGATAAACATGAAGTTGATGTTTTCTTTTTAATAAATAATGACATGCCTTTATTTATTGAATGTAAATCAGGTGAGTTTAGATCGACTATAGAAAAGTATCAAAAACTAAGAAAGCGGATGGGGATTGATAAAGAAAAATTTACTATGTTGGTGCTTGGTTTAAGTGATGAACAAATAAAAGGGTTAACCAGTATGTACGATATAACCTTTGTTAATGAAAATAATTTTGTGGACTACTTTGCTGCAATGCTGTGAATAAATCTTTCTAGGTTGATTACGTTGCCTACCTAGAAAGATTTGAAAAGAAGAAAACTAGCTTTCTTCTTTTTCTTCTATTACAGGCTCAGACTTCTTAATTATAGCGGCTAAACAATCCATTACACTGACAGTATAGTTAGCATGAGCTTCAGCTAATTCTTTAGGCGACCCAAAAAGTGAACGTAGCTCTTCAAGCATTTTCTGTTTATCTTCAACCGAGCTCATTGATAACATTTTTGTGTATTTTTGGTATGAGCTTAGTCTGTCTGGGTCAAATGGAAATACACCTGGCATTTCTTTAGAGGATAGCTCTACAACACATTTTGTCATCTCTTCAGGGTCAAGCTTATAGTCTTTAAGGTCTTTTTCACCTTGCATTTCAGCTAATACAGCAGCTTCATAAGCTTGCTTGTCAGCACAGGCTGTTAAAAATAGGGCGGCTGTGCAAATAAGTAATAATTTTTTCATATTTTTCGTTGTAACTAATGTAAATAGATGGATTTGTTGGATTATGTTTTTGATATTTCTTTCATCGCCTGAGAAATCCATGTCTCAGCTGCAGAATTAATTTCTTTGGCGTTCTTATCAGTTGATTCAATAACAGGACCTATTTTAACTTTAATTGTTCCTGGGTACTTTAAAAAACTATATCTTGGCCAAAACTCTCCTGCATTATGAGCAAGAGGAATTACAGGGTAGCCAGACTTATGCGCTAGCATTGCACCGCCAATATTAAACTTCTTATCTTCACCAGGAGCTGCGCGAGTGCCTTCTGGGTACACAATAACGACTAGGCCCTCTTTTAATCGTGCTGTTCCTTGTGATGCTAATGTGCGTAAAGCCGCTCTTGGGTTTTCTCTATCTATTGCGATAGGTTTTAAAAGAGATAATGCCCAGCCGCCAATAGGAATTTGAGTTAAAGACTTTTTTAATACAGTTGTTTGCATAGGTAAAAACAAGCGTAATGCCAATGTTTCCCAGGCTGATTGGTGTTTACTAAGAACAACAAAAGCTTGGTCTTTGGGTAGGTTTTCTAATCCTTCAACTTCATGCTTTAAACCACAACATATTTTTGCCATAAACATAATGGTTACAGGCCATACGTTTGCAACTCTGTAACGGAATGAAAAAGGAAAAAAAGCACAAAGAATAACCAATGGGCCGAAAAAAAGTACAGAAAGTATTATATAAATAAAGAAAATGCTAGAACCAATATAAACTCTCAAACTATTTTTCTGAGATGATGAATTTTGCTGCGTCATAAAGATCCTCAAAGATAGGGCTGTTTATATTTGAATTTTTATTAAAAGTATTTTTCTTGGTACCTGTTTTTACAAGTATAGGTTTGGCGCCTGCAGCGATAGCGGCTTGAGCATCGCCAAGTTTATCACCTATAAAATATATATCTGTTAAGGAAACATTATTTTCTTTAGCGAATTGATTTAATAAACCAGGCTTTGGTTTTCGACATGCACAATTATCATCAGGGTGATGTGGGCAATAAAAAATGCTATCAATTATCCCGCCTTTATCAGCAACTAAGTGATGCATTTTCTCATGTATCGCGGCGAGTATTGACTCATCATAATATCCACGACTTAATCCCGACTGATTAGTAATAACCACAACTTTATAGTCATGTTTATTAAGTAAGGCAATGGCTTCAAGGCTACCCGCAATAGGGTGCCATTCTTCAGGTGACTTAATATAGTCATCTGAATCATGGTTGATGACCCCGTCACGGTCTAATAAAACATATTTTTGCATTATGATTGTAATTTAGAAATGTCAGCAATTTCTAGGAATTGACTCGATAGCATGGATAATAAAGCCAAACGACTAGCACGAAGCTCTAAATCATCAGTATTAACCATCACATTATCAAAGAAAGCATCTACATCATCTTTTAGTTGTGCAAGACGGGTTAAAGCGGCTTGATAATCTTTTTTATCTAACAATGGCTGAATCGCTGTTGCCGATTCTAGAGCGACTGAATGTAAAGTCTTTTCTTGATCTTCAACTAAGCCAGTAATTGAATCTGCTGGTTTGGTTTCAGATTTTTTTAGAATATTGATAATACGTTTATTAGCAGCAGCCAAACTTTCGGCTTCTGGTAAAGCTCTAAATGCTTTTACAGCCTGCAGGCGTTGAATGAAATCTAAAGGTTTTGTTGGTTTGACAGAGATAACTGCATCAAAGGTATCAGCAGTATGGCCATGATCTAAGCAATAACCTTTTAAACGATCAAAAACAAAATCGGTGACTAACTGTTGTGTTTTAGCTTGATCAAAATAATGACGGAATTGTGCCAATGCAAAACTAATTAATTCGACAATATCTAGCTCTAAATTATTTTCAATAATAATTCTGAGCGAACCTAATGTTGCACGTCTTAGCGCATAAGGGTCTTTATCACCTGTTGGAATTAAGTTGGCACTAAAAATACCACTCAGGGTGTCAATTTTTTCAGCTAATGAAAGAATTTGTCCTGTTGTCGTTGAAGGTGTCGGGCTACCTGATTGCTTAGGGAAATATTGCTCTTCAATGGCAGTCGCGACTTCCTTAGGCTCATTATCTGCAAGTGCGTAATAACGACCAACAATGCCTTGTAAGCTGGCAAACTCACCGACCATATCAGTCATTAAATCAGTTTTTGCTAAATGAGCTGCACGCTTGGCTAAAGTAACATCGGCATTTAATTGTTGAGCGATATGCTCAGCCAATTTTTCAACACGTTTGGTTTTATCTGCCAATGTCCCCAATGTTTTTTGAAAAACAATGGTTTCTAAACTGGCAACACGTTCTTCTAGCTTTTGTTTTCTATCTTGCTTCCAAAAGAATTCAGCATCAGCAAGGCGAGGCATAATAACCCGCTCATTACCTTCTTGAATGGATTGTGGTCGGGTGCTTTCTACATTACTAAAAGTAATAAAATGAGGCAGTAAATCACCCTCCTTATTCTTGATAGGGAAGTATTTTTGATTAATCTGCATGGTAGTAATCAATACTTCATTAGGTAATTCAAGAAAGCGAGAATCAAAATTTCCTAAAACAGGGACTGGCCATTCATTTAAGGCTGCTATTTCTTCCAGTAAATCTGTTTCGATATGAGCAATACCGTCCACTGAACTGGCTGCGACATTGGCTATTTCTTCGATCATTGTCTGACGTTGTGAAAAATCAGCAATGACTTTGTTTTGTTCTAAGGCAGACAAATAGCTATCGGCATTTTTAATGCTAATGTTTTCTGGTGCATGAAAACGGTGACCTTGAGATTGATTGCCTGTTTTTAAGCCTAAAATTTCAGCATCAATAACCTTTTCACCAAATAGTAAAACAGCCCAATGGACAGGGCGAACAAATTCAGTGCTGTAACTACCCCAGCGCATTCTCTTGGCAATAGGTAATAAGTGAATGCTTTTTGAAATAATTTCAGGAACTAATTGTTCAGTTGCTAAACCTTTAACATCTTGATTAAAAGCCAGCCATTCACCTTTAGCTGTTTTTAATCGATCAAGTTTATCAACCGTAGTGCCGCAACCTCTAGCAAAACCTTCGGCGGCTTTACTTGGAGTGCCATCTTCTGCAAAAGCGGCTTGTACAGCAGGGCCGCGTTTTTCAACTGATTTATCAGCTTGAGAGCTATTTAATGCTTTAATAATAACCGCTAAACGTCTAGGACTGGCATAAGCGTGGGCCGATGTATAACCCAGATTAGCTTCTTTTAAACCTGCTTCTATACCGCTAAGTAAAGCGTTACTTAATTTTAACAGTGATTTAGGAGGTAATTCTTCACAACCTAATTCAAATAATAAATCTTTAGATTCTGACATGATTATTCTCCCTGCTCAGTCTGTAACATAGGAAAACCTAATGATTCCCTACGATTATAATAAGCTTCAGCAACAGATTTAGATAAGTTACGTACACGTAAAATATAACGCTGTCTTTCGGTGACAGAAATAGCATGACGCGCATCTAATAAGTTAAAAGTATGCGAGGCTTTTAAAACCATTTCATAAGCAGGTAAGGGCAGATCTTTTTCTATTAATTTTTGGCACTCTTGTTCATAAGTATCAAAGCAAGTAAATAGAAAGTCGACATTGGCATGCTCAAAGTTATATTCAGACATTTCAACTTCATTTTGGTGAAATACATCGCCATAAGTTACAACGCCTTGTGGGCCTTTAGTCCAGACTAAATCATAAACACTTTCAACGCCTTGAATATACATAGCAATACGTTCAAGACCATAAGTTAATTCACCACTCACAGGCTTACATTCTAATCCACCCACTTGTTGGAAATAAGTAAACTGAGAGACTTCCATGCCATTAAGCCAAACTTCCCAGCCAAGCCCCCATGCACCTAAGGTAGGTGATTCCCAGTTATCTTCAACAAAACGCACATCATGCTCAAGTAAATCTAAACCTAAATGTTTTAAAGAGCCTAAGTACAATTCCTGAATATTATCGGGAGAAGGTTTTAAAATAACCTGAAATTGATAGTAATGCTGTAAGCGCATAGGGTTCTCGCCAAAGCGACCATCAGTCGGTCTTCTGGAGGGTTGCACATAAGCAGCATTCCAAGGCTCTGGGCCAATAGCACGCAAAAAAGTAGCAGGATGAAAGGTTCCCGCACCTACTTCTTGGTCCAAAGGTTGTAATAAAATACAGCCTTGTTCAGACCAGTATTGCTGTAAGGCAAGAATCAGCCCTTGAAATGTAGATAAATCGTTGTTTGTGCTAGACACGGCGATTACTTCAGAGAATAAAAAAGCGTTGATTATAGCTTAAATACTATACGTATAAAATCTATGTTTTCAAATGATTAAGGGAAACGTACAATAGAATTTTGATTGCTAATGATTTAATTAAAAACAATGACAAATCAATTTTTTCAAAACAGAGTTAAAAACCTGCTTATTAGCTTATTTACTGTTTTTTGTTTAAACAGTGCAATGGCTAATGCAAGTGAAAGCGTTTATAAACCTTTTATTAAAGGTTCATTTGAACAAATCCAGCAGGATAATAAAGATAGACCCTATATTATCGCCTTCTGGTCAGTGACTTGTGCTTATTGCATGAAGGAACTAGCACTATTTGGTGAGTTAATGCAGAAATATCCACAGGTTAAATTAATTACCATAACCACTGACGCCTTTCTTGAAGATGAAACAGTTAAGCAACTGATGGCTACAAAAAGCCTTGAAGGAACTGAAACTTGGGTTTTTGCTGATAACTATGTTGAAAGATTGTATTTCGATATTAATCCACGCTGGCGCGGAGAGTTACCTCTGACTTACTTTTTTGATAAAAAAGGTGAAATGCTTAGACATATGGGGGTTGTTAAAGAAGGTGAGTTGGTCGAGTGGTTGGGCGAGCAAATTTAAGTGGGTGGTGGTTCTTATATGCTCTGATGCCTTAAGTAAAAGTGGTATACAGTATTAAGACGCTATTGTTCTATTGGCTTGTAACAAACTAGCCTGTTAACTGATCTGTTCCGTAAGTTGTACATGTTGATGCTTGTTGTTATAATTTTTACAAAATTTATCGAGGTAAAAATGCAAATTATTTCATTTACTGAAGCAAGAAATGGACTTAAATCTGTTTTAGACCGCGTAGTTAATGATGCTGATTGTACTGTTATAACAAGACGAGACTCTGAGGATGCTGTCGTTATGTCTCTAGAGTATTATGATAGCCTTATGGAAACAGTTTATTTGTTAAAATCTCCAGCGAATGCAGAGCATCTTAGGAAGTCAATCGCGCAGTTTGAACAAGGTCAAACACAAGAAAGAGAGTTGATAGGTGACTAGATGTTTGGCTTGGACTGATGAAGCTTGGTCAGATTATTTATATTGGCAAACGCAAGATAAAAAAACACTTAAGCGTATTAATAAGTTAATTGGGGCTTCAATGCGCTATCCTTTTGAGGGAATTGGTAAACCAGAGCCTTTAAAAGAAAACCTATCAGGTTTTTGGTCTCGACGAATTGATGATACTCATAGACTTATCTATGCCATAACTGATAATCATCTAACAGTTATTTCTTGTCGATACCATTATTCAAAAAAAGGCTAAAAGTTTAGCCGCTTTATAAGCTATTTCTAAGTTCGTAATGGTGAAGGTTCGGATTAGAAAGGCGTAATCAGACCTATGCTCCCAGGCCTTTAATACAAATCCACAGGATCTACATCTAAAGACCAGCGGACTTTTTTAGCTTCTTTGAGTCGATATAATTCAGGGATAAGCTGGTCTAGCAATAGCTGTAGATATTTGCGCTGATTATTTTGTAATAATAACTGAAAATGATAATTACCTGCACGTTTTGCCATAGGTGCAGAAACTGGACCTAATACCAAGGTATGATGAGTTTCCATATTTTGAATAATCTCACATACTCTTTTTAATAAATTTTGTGGGTCTATAGGGTTGGTTGCATAAACTCTTAATAAAGCTTGGGAGCTATAAGGTGGCAACATCGCTTGTTGACGTTCAACAAGTGCCGACTGAGCAAAACTGTTATAGCCATCTTTGAGTAAAACCGTTAATAACGGATGCCCTGGTTGTCGGGTTTGTAAAATAACTTTTCCAGGCTTTTCTGCGCGTCCTGCGCGTCCTGCAACTTGAATAATTAACTGGGCTAACTTTTCCGTGGCATGAAAATCAATACTAAATAACCCACTGTCCACATCTAAAATAGCCACTAAGGTGACATTAGGGAAGTGATGGCCTTTAGCTAACATTTGCGTGCCTAAAATAATATCAACTTTACCTTGGTTTATTTGCTCTAAATGGTCTTCAAGTGCGCCTTTACGTTGAGTTGAATCTCTATCTAAACGAACGACTTTTTGTGTTGGAAACAGGGCGTGTAGACTTTTTTCTACCCTTTCTGTTCCCAAGCCTAAAGGCTTAAGTTCTCCCGTTTTGCAGGAGGGGCATTGATTAGATAAATGTTGTTGATAACCACAGTGATGGCAACGCAAACGCCTTTCATCAAAATGAATGACTAAGCTAGTATCACAATGATGGCAACGTGCAACCCAGGCACAAGAATGGCAGATTTGCACAGGGGCAAAGCCACGTCGATTTAAAAATAATAAAACCTGTTCTTTTTTAGCTAAAGTCTTTTTGATTTGAGCTATTAAAGGAGGGGAAAGCCCATCTTGTAATTGTTGATTACGAATATCAAATAATAAAAACTGAGGGTTTATGGCAACGCCGGCTCGCTCTGATAAATGTAATAACTGATATCGTTTATTTTGCGCGTTATACAAACTTTCTAGTGAAGGTGTTGCTGTGCCTAAAATAACAGGAATATTGAGTAATTTTCCTCTTACAATGGCTAAATCACGTGCAGAAAATCGAAAGCCTTCTTGCTGCTTAAAAGATGAATCATGTTCTTCATCTAAAATAATCAGACCCGGTTTTTTTAATGGGGTAAATAGGGCGGAGCGAGTGCCTAATAAAATTGAACTATGCCTTTGTTGCATTTCTAGCCAAGCACTAAGACGTTGAGGATCTGTTAGTTTTGAATGTGAGCGAGAAATACCGACAGAAAATCGACGTTTAAACCTGTCTTCTAATTGAGGTGTTAAGGTTATTTCGGGTAGTAAAACCAATACTTGTTGACCTAAATCCAGCACTTGCTGAATAACTTGCATATAAACTTCAGTTTTACCACTACCTGTAATACCTTCTAATAAGGTAACGGAAAATTGACCAAGTTGTGCCGATATTTGATTAATCGCTTGGGTTTGTTGCTCATTGGCTTGCAAAGCTTTTTCAGGAATACTTGCTGAGTGACTTAATGCTTTAGCTTGTAGCTCAATAGTGAGTAAATCTTTTTCGAGTAAGGATTTTACAGCCGGTCGCCAGTTTTTATCTTGTTGGCTCAGTTGGTTGCTTGATAAGCTAGTTACAGGGGGGAGGAATAGCTCAAATATTTGTTTTTGTTTGGGCGTGCGTTTTAATTGTTCAGGGTTTAAACATTCGCCTTTAGCAGAGATTTTGTAATGTTTTTCTTGGCTAAGCTGGGCTTTTTTACCTTTTCTGAGGGAAACAGGAAAGGCTGCACTAAAGACTTCACCTAAAGGGTAATGATAATAACGACTTGCCCAGCTTAATAGTTGAATATCTTTTTCACTTATTAAAGGTGAGGTATCAAGAATTTCAATAATAGGTTTTAAGCGATCAGTGTTTACATCACTGTTTTCACTTGTAGATATTACAAAGCCGACTTTTTTGTGTTTCCCAAAAGGAACTAAAACACGACATCCCGGAGAAATAGCATCAATGCCATCAGGCGCTAAGTAGTCAAATAAGCTATTGACTGGAATAGCGATAGCAACTTGGATAATCAATATTTTTTCTCGGATAGTTTAGCTACTAATTATAATGCTTTTTATGTAAAAATGGGCTAAGTGCTTAGTGTTGTTGAATAAATAGAGTTACCCACAGAAGCTGTGGATAACTCTGTGGATTAGTAGTTGCTAACAGGCTTAAATGCTTGTAGTTATTCGATTTTATTTAAATTGTGTGAAATTGATACTGTTGGCTAATTTGTTTGTTATCAATAGTTTATGTGAGACTTTAACAATGAGTGAGGTTTTGTTACAGAAATAAGTCAAAAATAAAGCTTTTGTGTATAAAGTCTATTGAATACATCATATCTTTCAAAAAATAGGATGAGTTAAGTAGGTAACTATATTTATTTTAACAGTTGGAAGTGAGGCTTTAGCCTCGCCTGAACCTTGCGAGGCTAAAGCCTCACTTCCAAAATACTTTAAATTGTTAAGATGATTTTAAACACTTACTTATAGTGTTGATGTTATTAACCTTGGGCATGACTAAAGCCCATCCTAACAATATCTTATTTTACAAATTTAAGAGTCATTCGGTCGCTTTCCCCAATAGCTAAATATTGTTCTCTATCTTGGTCTTTTAGGCGTAATGAAGGGGGGAGTGTCCAAACACCTTTTGGGTGGATTGAACTATCTTTTGGGTTAGCGTTTATTTCAGATTTAGCCAGTAGTTTAAAGCCTGCCTTTTCTGCTAAGTCAATAATATGCTTTTCTGTGACGTAACCTGATAGAGCTTTAGGGTCTTGTTTACTATCTTCAATGGCGCGATGTTCAACAATCCCAAGTATGCCGCCTGTTTTTAATGCTTGGTACATTGCTTTAAAGATAGTGTCGGCTTGATTTTTTTTCATCCAGTTATGCACATTGCGAAAAGTCAGTATTCTATCAACAGAACCTTTAGGAGCAATATCAATGACTTTGGGTGGATGTAGGGTTGTGACTACAGTGTTACCATAAATCTCAGGTTGGGCCGTGATTTTGTCAGTAAACTTGTTTAAGTTTTTTGTAAAATAAGGTACACCTGAATCAGCGGAATAATGAGCGGCGTATAAAGTACCGTTATCTTTAAGGTAAGGAGCAAGAATTTCTGTATACCAGCCCTTGCCCCCAGGCCAAATTTCTACCACAGCCATATCAGCTTGTACTTCAAAGAATGCTAGAGTTTGTTGAGGATGGCGATATTGGTCACGGCTTTTATGCTGTTCTGAACGGTGCTCACCATTGATAGCTTGTTGTAGCGCTGTGGAATCAATAGTTGTTATCGTTGAGCAAGATGTTAGTAATAGGCTTGCTGCTATAGCTAGTTTCATTTTTGATGATCCAAAATAAGATAGATTGAGGAAATACTGAAAATATAAAATTATTGGGTCTTGTTATTTTTTAACCCAGCATGTCGACTATAAGTTATTGGGTTTGTTCCATTGTTGCAATAAACTTAAAGCCGCCAAACCTAAAAAGGCCACTAGCGTCCAACCTGGAATACTAATACCCAAAAATGTCCATAAAATATCTGCACATTCGCCAGAACCATTAAACATCAATTTAATAGTGTCCATTAAGGGAAAGTTTTCAAAAACATATTCTAAACCTGGGCCACATTCAGGAACTTCGTCAGCAGGAAGGTTTTGTATCCAAACATGGCGGATTGAAATACAAGCGCCTAGTAATGCCGTGATAGTCCCTATAATGGAATAGGCTTTTATGCCACATTGTTTAGGATTGTGTATTGCGGCAATTAAAAAAACAATACCCGTTAGCAGAATCGCAATACGTTGAGAAATACACAGAGGGCAGGGTTCCATTTCTTCAACAAACTGGAAATAAGCACCTACTGATAACATTAAAAAACAACTGATAAAGCCTAAGAAAAACCAAATTCTTGGATTAAATCTAATTAGATCAAACATTTGCAACATCCTTCTTGAATGCGTTAATTTCCCTAGACGGGCCTAAAACAACTATTATATCGCCTGCATCTAATTTGTGGTCTTTCTCTCCAATAGCAAAGTGTAAATTATCCCCCAGTTCTTTATCGACAATACCGATTAAGACTAAATTAAATTGTTCATTAAGCGATAATGTACTGCTGTAAGTATTTTCTAAATAACTACCTATTGGAATAATAACTTCAGCGATATGTAAATCGTCACGGCCAAATACGGTGTGATCAATAATATTGGTAATATCAGGTTTTTTAATCAATTCATGGATTTTTTGTCCACAAATTTGATAAGGGTCGATAATTTTATTGGCACCCGCAGCAATTAATTTTTCAGCAGATTGAGCTGATCCAGCAATAGCAATAATATCTAAATCCTGAGCAATAGCGCGAGCCGAAAGGGTTAAGAATACATTGCTAGAATCCTCTAAAAGAAAGCAAAAGATAACATCTATAGAGTGACCAATGCCAATAGACTTAAGGTCATCATCACTTCGAAAGTCTAAACTTTGGGTTTTAAAGCCCTTGTCTTCAGCTGACTTTTTTAAAGCTGGGTCAGTTTCAATAATAAGTACATCATGTGACTTTTGGTCAAGTCTTGATACAGCTTCGTAAGATAAAGTGTTGTAGCCGAAAACAACTATTTTTTTCATTGAAGAAGTCGCCTTAATTTAATAGTCATGTTAATAATATCCTATAAAAATCTGAAGGGTAAGGCTAAATATTTGTGATCATTTTGAACGTAATTTACTTTTTTCGATTTGGTCTTGAAAATGTTCAATAGAATATTTCCGACCTAAAACAATAACCATATCTTGGGCTTGTAATTCAAAATGGTTTTCAGGGTTAAAATAAAAATGTTGGTTATTGACTTTATAGCGGTTCCGGCGTTTTAGGTGGGTTTTATTAGAGCTAATAACGCCAACTAAGGTTAGTTTTCTGCTTTTAAAATCAATATCGCCTATTATTTTGTATTCTAATAAGCAATTAGGGTAAACCACTAATGTTTCCATTAGAATTTGTTTTTGTTCTTGTAGGATTCCTAGAATAGCTTCAAAAGCAACAGGTTGTCCTACATATTCTGCAGCGAGTAAACCTGATATTTCAAATGGTTGAATAACGTTGTTGGCGCCTGCTTGATAGAGTTTGTGAACATTGTCATCTCTGTTGGAGCGCGCAATAATGTTAATGTTGGGGTTTAGAAAACGGCTGGTTAAAGTGATGTACACATTGATTACATCATTTCCTGTCGCACAGATAATGGATGATGCCCCCGTGTTAATGCCTGCGTTAGTTAAGACTGTATTTTTACTGGCATCATCTTGTACGTATAAATAGTTTTTTTCTTTGGCTAATAAAATATGAGATTCATTTATATCAATGACGATAAATGCTTGTTGATCTTTTTCGAATTTAGTCGCAATTTCTTGACCGACTCGCCCAAACCCACAAATGATAATAAAGTTATCTAACCTGCTTAACTCTGCGTAAGTTCTATTTTCACGCAAGGTGTACATCTTTTCATTAAAGGCTGAAACAATAATTGATGTAAAAAATGATAAGACTCCAAGTCCCGTAAGAATTAAGGCAACCGTAACAAGTCTACCGCCAAAAGTAATAGGGGTTATATCCCCATAACCTACCGTAGAAATAGTTACAATTGACCAATAAAAAGCATCATATAAATGACGTACACTACCTCCACTGGAGTTGTTTTCAAATAAATAAATGGCAATAGTCGAGATAAAAACTAGGAACCCCATAAATATCGCTAGGGTAATCAGTTCAAAGCGTTTGCTGGATAAAACATCAGCAAAGACTTTGATGCTATTGGAATAACGGAATAATTTAAATAGACGGAAAATTAGTAAGATCCGCAGAATTCTTAGAGGGCGGTAACTTGGTAAAATAGCCAGTAAATCAATAATGGCAAAAAGGGAAAGCATGTATTCCAGTTTTTTACCGAGTACTTTTTTTAGTGTTTTTAAGGGACTGAATGAGGTGTTTAAGTATTCGGCTCTTTCATACTCTTTAATGATAATGCGATGAGAGTCAGAATATAGCCAAGCTCTTAATAAATATTCAGAAATGAACACGGTTACTACGCATTGCTCAAAAAATTCACCCGTATTACTTAGCTCATGCTCAACGCTATAAACTAAAAAGAAAACACTTAACATCACTAAACAAATCATAAAAATATCAAAATATGATTTCATTTTACTTTGTGGGTTTTCTAATAAATCATAAAAAAATCGCTTACTTTTTTGATAATAAGCTGAAGTTTTTAATAAATAAGCAAAATAGACGAGAGGTTTAGTTAGCATTATTTTTTAAATTGAATGACTTTATTGGCAGGGTTTAAGTTGATTTCATCAATCACCATGTTGTTATTTGAGTTTAGTATAAAATTTACAGTTTCGGCAATATCTTCTGCTAATAGAGCATGAGAATCTGCATCACCAGGTTGAAATGATAAATTATCAAAGAAACTGGTTTTTACCATGCCGGGATTAATGAGTGAAACTCTAACGCTACTGGTGCCACATTCATCCCTTAATGCTTGAGTAAAACCGCGTAAAGCAAATTTACTTGCACAATAAATAGAGCCTTTTCTACTGCCTTTTAATGCCGCCTCAGAACCTATATAAATTAAATTACTTTGAGATTTTCTTTTTAATTTAGGGATAAGGGCTTTAGTAATAAAAGCTTGGGCTGTAAAGTTGACCGTCATCAGTTGTTCCATTTGAGCAAAAGAAAATTGTTCTATTGCACCAAACTGCCCATAACCTGCTGAAAAAATCACGCCATCTAAATCAGGAAAGTTTTTTTCTAAGGATTTTAATTTAGCTGGTATTTGATCAAGTTTAGATAAGTCTAACTCAATGCTGCTGAAATTAGGGTGGCTAACTTTAAATTGGCTGCAATCTCGAGATGACCCAATAACTGTATGGCCTGATTGCAATAATAATCGTGCAATAGCTCTGCCAATTCCAGAACTTGCACCTGTCACCAGTAATGTTCTTTTTATAGTGTGCATGGAAAAAATTTTGATTCTGGAATGTAAGTTAATAGTAGCTCGGTACAATATTGCAGCATTTCTTGTTCTAACTCAGCCTTATAAGAAGTGGTTTTTTGTTTAGTTTCTAATGGGCTGGCAAATAAGGCCTCTTCTGGGTAAAGGTTGTGAATCTTTTTAAAGTATTTTTCCGGTAATCGAAATACACCCAAACTAACTGAATGCAAAGAGTTTAAGTCGACTCTAGAAAAAACTTGTTCGAACAGTTGTTTGTACTGTTGTTGGTAGCCTGTTTGATAAATTAAAGGATCAAATCGCAAACCTATTTGCCAGCCTTGATCTTGTAATTTACACAGAGCATCCAGTCTTCTCTCTAAGTTAGGCGCTTTATCTTCAACTTTTTTAGCGATTTCATCTGGCGATAAACTAAAAGCAACAATGGTGCGAGGGTCAGCCGTTCTTTTTAATAGATTTCTAATCTGTGTGCTTTTTGTTCGTAACTCTAACCAAGCATTAGGAATATCAGCGAAAAAAGGTAAAAAATGTTCTGCAAAACCAGTAACTGGCTCTAGAGCCAAACTATCACAATCATAACCTGAGAAAAAATGAATAGCTTCGTCTGGGCTGTCTTGGCAGATTTGTTTTATTTCTTGTTGATAATCCTCAAAATTAACAAAAAGAACATAATTGGCGGATTGAAACATACCTTGTAAAAAACAATAACGACAATCATATAAACAATTCAGCATATGTGAAAAGTAATAGTTTTGTTTGGCGCCAATGTTATAACCTTGTGGTGCAGCTAGCGCAAAATTCTTATATTTTTCAGCCAATATTAAAGCGGGGGCTTGTTTTTGTAAGCGGAAATTTTGGGCTTTAGGGTTAAAAACTTCACCATAGCGTTCACAAAGGATTTGTCTAGCCTTTGGGAAACGCTCACAAATTTCAACAGTGCGAGGGTGTTGGCGAATGTTTTCTTCAATATAAAGCGTATCAATCATATATAAGGAGCCTCTTGCAAAACTCGTTAAAGCGAATGAATTTCTAGCTTGAATAGCTAAAAATAAAAAACTTACTCATAAATGATAAAATAGGAAGTGACAAAACAATCTAAAAGTATCGATAAATGAGTAAG